>Ga0209810_1000816_pt1 | contig 57088 bp, 49 predicted proteins | sample Coa_R1_7_FD_187159 | JGI IMG/M metagenome (GOLD analysis project Ga0209810, IMG submission 187159) | Surface soil microbial communities from Centralia Pennsylvania, which are recovering from an underground coalmine fire - Coalmine... | ecosystem: Environmental > Terrestrial > Soil > Unclassified... | reverse complement strand
CTCCAAACGCTTCAAACGCTCGTCAATATCAAACAATCCCGGCTCACCCCGCATCGAATCACCCTCAAATCCTCCGCGGCCAGTGAATCACGTCCCCGCGCGGCACGCGAGGTTTTTAGAGGCGTCCGGTTGCCTACGCCAGATCGATTTCGACCGCCTGAGTTATGGGGCGCGCCTGTCGTCCAGCACTTCCAGCGCCGAACGAATTGAAAAACCGGTTTGAACACAAACGCCGAACGTCCGAAAATGATCGTACCTGAAAGTTGGATATGGTATCGATGGCGCTCATGCGCCACCCTCGCCGAAGTCCAGACCGGGATGCCGAGCTTCCTCGGCTTGTCGGCGAGGATTGCCGAAATGCCCGAGCCGGGTAAGACGATGACGCCGATCGGCAGGGCTTCGAGCATTTGGTCGTTGCGCTTGAAGGGCGCGGCCTTGGTGTGACGCTTCCCAGTCGGCTTGAAGGCGATCTGCGGCACGTTGCGATGATCGGCCCAGCATGCGCGATGTGCTCGGCGCCTCTCGGCGAGCGCCATGCAGTAACCCCCTGTCTGTCGATCATCGCCGAGGTCAGCGCTCGATGGTTGACAAAGCGAGGTGCGCCATGAGCATCCCTGATCACGCGCGCGCAAATTTCGAGACGCTGCTCCGCGCGGCCGCAGACGGCAACCTTGCGCTCCTGGAATGCACGGATGCTGCGAATGGCGAGCCGCGCTATGTCATTTGCGCAGTCGGCCGCGACGAGACCGATTTTCTGTTCACGCCCTTCGGCCATCTCGCCAACGGCAATCCTTATGACGCTTATGTGCCGCTGTCCGAATAACACGCTCGCTCTCCTGGAAATGCTCAATATTCGGCTTTGAAGTCGAGCATCCTCAGAAAAGCGTCCTCCCCTGCATAGTCGAAGAGCGGGATTGGATAGGCCGCCAGAACCGGAAAAGCCGTTTGCCAATTTTCGGCGTCCTGCTGTCTCAACCAATCGCAAGACAGACCGGCAGCCCGCGCGTAATCCGTCACGGCTGGTATCCCAAAGCCAGGGCGGAGTCAGCGCTCAGAAGGAACGGAGCCGGCACGGACCAAGGTGACCAGCCGACGCAGGCATTGCCCCTCTCGTCACCAAGGTCGAGCGGCACGATCCGGCCGTTGTAATCCATCTGGCGCGCGATCACAGTGCCGATCTCTTCAACAGTAAGGGCTTTTGGATCGGCGGCGTTGAGGATACGACTCTCCGGCGTCTCCAGCGCCGTCGCAATCAGAGCAGCGATATTGGCGACAGCCGCGGTATGGAATCGGCTCTGTCCCCGATAAGCGAGCGGGATGACTTGGCGGCCGTCCAGCATCCGCTTTACGAACCACCATTCGCGTGGATGTGAGGAATAGGGGCCGTGGATGGCACAGGGCCGGATGATAGTGACGGGCCGGCTGGCGCCGTCAAACAGTCGTCGCTCCATCGCGACCTTGCGGGTCGAATATGTCTCGGGACCCGGCGCGACGGTCGGCTGTGCCTCGGTGATAGGTTCCGGAAAATTCGGGAAGCCATTTTCCCGCGCTTCGTCGAGCGTCCATCCTTCCTCATCGCAATAGACGCTGGCCGACGAGATGACGACAAAGGCGCCGACGTCTCCTGCGACGTCAAGTAGCTGATCGGCATGGTTACGGTCATAGGCGACCGTATCAATGATGGCATCGGCGCCGTCTTGCAGCGCCCCGGCAAGCGAGCCCGGTTGTTCGCGGTCCAGCGTTACGATTTGGGCGCCAAGGGCGACAAGATCATTGCCGCCGGTTCTCTGCCCGCGACTAGACAAGGTGACTTCCCAACCGTCGGCCAGAAACCTCGCGGCTACAGCACGGCCGATCTGTCCGGTGCCACCGATGATGAAGGCGCGGCGAGTCATCTTTATTCCCTGCGAAACGATGTGATCCTCCACCGTTTAGCATGAGACGAAACGCCTGGTGAGGCGTCAACGCGGCCGCCCGAGAGGAAGAGTACGGCCGGGACGGTTTGAGCCGGTGGGGTTCAGAGAGAGCGACGGCCGGCTCGCCTGTGTCCCGCTCTCCCGAGGTCTCTTCCCATGACAATCCCTTCCGCTGCAGCGGCCGCACCAGCGACCGCTTCGCTCCCGCCCGGACATGCGGCCGCTCCGGCGTCGCATCTCGCCAAAGCCGCGCGGCTTCTCCTTTCCGATCTCGAACGTGGACGTCGCGTCGATGCCGCCATCCTGCGCGCGGCGATGGAGCAAGCCTGCGGCGCTTCCGACGCGGCGGGCGGCTGGGACTGGAAGACCGCCTACGACGCCTGCGAGGCGGCAACGGTGTTGTTCCTCCGCAAATACGGCAAGGCGCTTCTCCGTAAATCCGGTTCTCCGATTGCCACATTGCCGATGCTGGCGAAGATCGCGGGCTTGCTTCCCACTCATACGTTCCGCTCTGAGGAGAGCGAGGCGCTTCAGCAATTCTCAACGCCGGTGATTCTTGGCTTCGCGGCATGCACCGCTGCGGCCGTCACGAAAGCGGACCATGTGCTCGAGCCCTCAGCCGGCACCGGACTGCTCGCCATCCTCGCCGAGATCGCCAATGGCTCGCTCGTGCTGAACGAGCTGGCCGAAGGACGTGCAGCGCTGCTCGATCACCTCTTCCCGCGCACCGCCGTCACCCGCTTCGACGCGGCGCAGATCGATGATCACCTTGACGCCGCGATCACTCCGAGCGTGGTTCTGATGAACCCGCCGTTCTCGGCAATGGCGAACGTCGATCGCCGCATGGCGGACGCGGCATTGCGCCATGTCGCCTCTGCATTGGCGCGGCTCTGTGACGGTGGGCGCCTGGTCGCGGTTACGGGAGCAAGCTTTGCGCCCGACAATCCGGCTTGGCGCGATGCCTTCATCCGTCTGCAGGAGCGCGCCCGTGTCGTATTCTCAACTGCGATCGATGGCTCCGTCTATGCGAAGCACGGCACCACCATCGATACTCGGCTCACCGTCATCGACAAACAGCCCGCTGATAATCCGAACAGGTTTCCCGCCTCGCCGGGAATTGCCCCGGACGCCGCCACTTTGCTCGCCTGGGTGACTGAGCACGTTCCGCCGCGCTTGCCCCATGCCGCGCCCGTCATCTCCAAAGTTGCGCGTCCGTCCATTCCGCGCACGGTCCGTGCTTTCACGATGCGCCAATCTCCTGCACCGGCGCTCCCCGGACCGGAAGCCGTAGAACTTAAATACGAGACCGTCGGCTGGACGCCGCCGGATGGCGCACGCCTCACAGATGCGCTTTATGAAGAATACGGATTGCAGTCGATCCGCATTCCCGGATCGCAAGCGCATCCGACCAGGCTCGTGCAATCAGCGGCGATGGCCTCGGTCGCGCCGCCGAAGCCATCTTATCGTCCGCACCTGCCGGCCAATCTGGTCACCGATGGTCTGCTGTCGGACGCGCAACTTGAGAGCATCATTTATGCGGGCGAGGCCCACTCGGCCTTTCTCGCCGGCTCCTGGACAGTCGACGAGACCTTCGATCTCGTCACCGCCGCACCCGACGATGCCGCGAATTCCGTTCGCTTTCGGCGCGGCTGGTTCTTGGGCGACGGCACCGGCGCGGGCAAGGGCCGCCAGGTCGCAGGGATTCTGCTCGAAAACTGGCTGAAAGGCCGGCGCCGCGCGGTCTGGATCAGCAAGTCCGACAAGCTGATCGAAGACGCGCAGCGCGATTGGTCCGCGCTCGGCATGGAGCGGCTGCTCGTCACGCCGCTCGCCCGTTTCCGCCAGGGCACGCCGATCCGGCTCACGGAAGGCATCCTATTTACGACCTACGCCACGCTGCGCACCGATGAGCGCGGCGAGAAGCTTTCGCGCGTCCGGCAGATCGTCGAATGGTTGGGCTCCGATTTCAATGGAGTGATCGTTTTCGACGAGAGCCACGCGATGCAGAACGCCGTGGGCGGCAAGGGCGAACGCGGCGACCAGGCCGCTTCACAACAGGGACGCGCGGGCCTCCGGCTCCACCACGCTCTGCCGAGCGCGCGCGTGGTCTATGTCTCCGCGACCGGCGCCACCACGGTCCACAATTTAGCTTACGCCCAGCGCCTCGGCCTGTGGGGCGGCGAGGATTTCCCATTCGCCACCCGCGCCGAGTTTGTGGAGGCGATCGAGGACGGCGGGGTTGCGGCAATGGAGGTGCTGGCGCGCGACCTCAAGGCGCTCGGACTTTATGCGGCACGCTCGCTCTCCTACGAGGGCGTCGAATATGAGCTCGTCGAGCACCGGCTCACGCCCGAGCAAATCCGCATCTATGATGCCTATGCCGGCGCGTTCTCGATCATTCACAACAACCTCGATGCGGCCATGCAGGCCGCGAACATCACCAGCGAGACTGGCACGCTGAACGCGCAGGCGAAGGCCGCTGCACGCTCGGCATTCGAAAGTGCCAAGCAGCGCTTCTTCGGGCATCTCCTGACCAGCATGAAGACACCCTCGCTGATCCGCTCGATTGAGCGCGATCTCGGGGAAGGCCATGCCGCGGTCATCCAGATTGTCTCGACCGGCGAAGCGCTGATGGAGCGGCGCCTTGCGGAGATTCCGGCTGAGGATTGGGGCGATATCCAGGTCGACATAACTCCGCGCGAGTACGTGCTCGACTATCTCGCGCACTCCTTCCCGGTTCAGCTCTACGAGCCCTTCACCGATTCCGAAGGCAATCTCTCCTCCCGGCCCGTCTATCGCGACGGCCAGCCGGTCGAAAGCCGCGAGGCCGTTGCCCGCCGCGACCGCTTGATCGAGAAGCTCGCCTCGCTCCCGCCCGTGCCGGGTGCGCTCGATCAGATCGTGCAACGGTTCGGGACCGGCATGGTTGCCGAGGTGACGGGGCGCTCGCGGCGCGTCATCCGCCAGGGCGACCGCCTGACGGTCGAGAACCGCGCCGCCTCGGCCAATCTCGCCGAGACTGCGGCCTTCATGGACGACCAGAAACGAATCCTGGTCTTCAGCGACGCTGGCGGCACGGGGCGCAGCTACCATGCAGAGCTATCGGCGCGCAATCGCAGGCTGCGGGTCCACTATCTGCTCGAACCGGGTTGGAAGGCGGACACCGCGATCCAGGGCCTCGGGCGCACCAACCGGACCAACCAGGCGCAGCCGCCGCTGTTTCGCCCCATCACAACCGACGTGAAGGCCGAGAAGCGGTTTCTCAGCACGATCGCGCGGCGTCTCGACACGCTCGGCGCAATCACGCGCGGGCAGCGCCAGACCGGCGGCCAGGGCTTGTTCCGGCCCGAAGACAACCTGGAGAGCCGCTACGGCCGCGATGCGCTGCGCCAGCTCTACATGCTGCTCGCCCGCGGCAAGATCGAAGGCTGCTCGCTTCAGATGTTCGAGGATGCCACCGGCCTGAAGCTAATGGACGCGATCGGCCTCAAGGACGAGCTGCCGCCCGTCACGACGTTTTTAAATCGACTGCTCGCGCTCACCATCGACCTGCAGAACGTGCTGTTCACCGCGTTCGAGCAGTTGCTCACGGCTCGCATCGAAGGCGCCACCGCGTCAGGGACCTACGACGCCGGGCTGGAGACGCTCCGGGCCGAGAGTTTTGTCATCACCGAGCGGCGCACGATTTACGCCCATCCCGGCACCGGCGCGGAAACCCGGCTGCTCAGCATCGCACAGCGTGAGCGCAATCGGCCCCTCGGTCTGGACGACGTCCTGGATCGCCTCTCCGATCCACGCGCCGTGCTGTTGATCAACGAGCGCTCGGGCCGTGCGGTCCTCCAGGTCCCGGCACCGAGCGTGATGCTCGACGACGGAGAGATTGAGCGGCGCGTACGGCTCGTTCGGCCGATGGAGACCCGCAGCGTTCCGCTGAGGGCGATAGCGGAAAGCCATTGGATGCAAGCGGATCGCGAGCGATTTGGCGCTGCCTGGCAGGCTGAACTCGCCGATATTCCCGAGTTCACCGAGAGCACGCTTCACATCGTTGCGGGATTGCTCCTGCCGATCTGGAAGCGCCTTCCGAACGAGTCGACGCGCGTCTACCGCCTTCAGACCGATGCGGGCGAGCGCATCATCGGCCGCAAGGTCTCGCCCGCTTGGGCCGCAATCGCGCTCGGCTCCGAAGCGAAGGCGCTCACCGCAGAGAGCGCCTTCGCCGCCCTGATGGAAGGCCGCACCGTCCTCGATCTCGCGGAGGGCCTGCAGCTTCGCCGCGTTCGCGTCATGGGCGCGAACCGCATCGAGCTGTCCGGTTTCACCGATGCGATGCGGGAGCGGCTCAAGGTCTACGGCCTCTTCCACGAGATCATCTCCTGGAAGCTGCGCATGTTCGTGCCCACCGACGCGAGCGGCATCGGCGTCCTCGCCAAGGTGCTGGAGCGCTATCCCGTCGAACGCATCGGCGGGCGGGAGGCGGCGTGATGGCGCACGACGCTTCCGAACTGGCGCACCATCTCGGCCGCCAGGCCGAGGCAGTGTGCCGCCATTATCTCTCCAATGGCAAGCGGGAAGGCCGCTACTGGCTTGTGGGTGACGTGCGCAACACGCCGGGACGCTCCATGTTCGTTCGCCTGAGGGCATCACCCAAGGGGCCTGCCGGCAAATGGGCCGATGCCGCGACCGGCGAGCATGGCGACCTCCTCGACGTTATCCGCGAGAGCCGCGGCCTCCTCGACTTCCGCGATGTCGCCGACGAGGCGCGGCGTTTCCTGAGCCTACCTCGCTCGGAGTCCGAACCTGCACCCAGGCCTGCCCGGCCGGTGGCTCAGACTGGATCGCCGGAAGCGGCCCGGCGGCTTTTCCGCATGTCGCAGCCGATCAACCGGACTCTCGTGATGACGTATTTACGCAATCGTGGCATTACGGCTTTGCACGAAGACGGCGCGTTGCGCTTCCACCCGCGCTGCTATTATCGGCCAGGCGAGAATGTGCCGACCGAGACCTGGCCCGCGATGATCGCCCGCGTCACCGATCTCGACCGACGGATCACGGGCGCGCACCGCACCTGGCTCGACCCCGGCGGATTCGATTCTAGCCGCCTCGGCAAGGCGCCGGTCGACACGCCGCGACGGGCGATGGGTGATCTCCTCGGCAACGCGGTCCGCTTCGGTGTGGCGAATGACGTGCTTGCCGCGGGCGAAGGCATCGAGACCATGCTGTCCCTGCGCTGCGTGCTGCCGACCATGCCGATGGCCGCCGCGCTCTCGGCCAACCATCTCGCAGCATTGCTGCTCCCGTTGATGCTGCGCCGGCTCTACGTCGCCCGCGACGCCGATGCAGCCGGCGACGCAGCGGCGGCCGCGTTGACCGAGCGCGCCGAAGCGGCTGGTATCGAGGCCATTGCGTTGTCTCCTAGGCTAGCCGACTTCAACGAGGATCTGCGCGCGTTCGGCATCGACACCCTCCGGGCAGCCTTGCGCATCCAGCTCGCGCCGCAGGACGTCATCCGCTTCATGCTCTGGGCGCCGGCCGATACGGGGTGAGCGCCAGCTGTTCGCTGCCGTCATGGCCAGCCGGATGAGGCCCATGCCGCCGGACAGAGTCGCGCCCCTGGCCTTCGAGAGGGCGATCGGACGGCAGGCGGTGCGGCCCGGCAATGGCTGCGCCCAGCTATTTTCCGCCGGCCCTCGTCACCCCCCGCGACGGGTCGCGTGGGGACCCCGACAGCGCGCCTTTGCATCGCGAAGCAAAATAGCCGGGCTTCGCCATCCTATGCTGACGCTCCGGCCCTTCACTGCGCTCCGGGTTCTGGCCCGTTCCGCCCGCCGTCTGGTGATCGCCACGAAGGCCGCGATGGGCGCGGCCGATCCGGCAAAGGGCCTCATCATGACGACCGACCACGACGACACCGAGTTCGAACCGCCGCACACCTCGTCCCCGGCTGATCACATTCTCCAGGAGCTTCAGCTCTATGGCTACCGTCCGTTCCACGGCGAGCCCGACCCGAGACCGCTGCCCGAAGGCAACGTCATTGCCCGCGCCGTCGTCGACATCTTCGACGCCCTGATCTCAACCCTAAGTGACACCCGCCTCGAACCAGACCTCGAGGACCTGCTCTGGTCGGCCGTCAACCTCTTCCACCGCGCCACCGGCCGCATTGAGCGCGAGCTCGACGACAACGAACAGGCACAGCGGCGCAGCCAAAAGGAACAGGATGGCTCCGAGATCCGCTCGGTCGAATTGGAGCGCCTCACGGCCGAGGGGCAGACGCTGATCGAGCGCAGAAACAGCATGGAATTCTTTCGCGACCAGGCGGCCGATCAGTTCGAACGTCACACCGGCTCGGCCTGGCGGCCGCGTTCGGGATCGAAGGTCAATCATCGCACACTAACCTCGGCCATGATCGACAGCCGCGATTTCCTGGCCGCGAAGAAGCGTGCCGACAACGAAGTGCTCCTTCCGGCCGGCCCGAAGATCGCCGTTACCGGCGGCCTCGACTTCAACGATTGTCGCCTTATCTGGGATCGGCTCGATAAAGTCCACGCCAAGCATCCTGACATGGTGCTGCTTCACGGCGGCTCGCCGAAGGGCGCCGAACTGATCGCGGCCAAATGGGCAACCACCCGCAAAGTCCCGCAGATCGCCTTCAAGCCCGACTGGACGAAGCACGCGAAGGCCGCACCGTTCAAACGCAACGACGCAATACTCGAAACACTGCCGATTGGCGTCATGGTGTTTCCCGGCACCGGCATCCAGGACAATCTGGCTGACAAAGCCAGGAAGCTTGGCATTCCCGTGTGGAGAGTCGGCTCCGGCGGCGCATAAGCGCCGCCTCCTGCGAGAGCCAGCCCTCTGCTGCAGGGACGCTAGCGGGTCCGACGTTTTCAGAATCCATAGCGCGCACGGTGCCACGCCAGGTTCGTCCGGTGCGCCCTGGTCAGGCCAGTAAGCTTGTTCGCTTTATGCAACCCGAGTACCGCCGCCGCATCGGCCGTCAAACGCGGGGATGCGATGGCACTGCCATCATCGGCAAAGCTGACGAGACCAGCGTCGAAGGCAGCATCCCATAGGGCCGAGAGCAGCAGACCATTGTGAACGTCGAGGCGCTTCTCGTCGGTATCACACTCGGCCCAGGGGATGATATGCGAGGCTCGCAGCAACTCGGCATTGGTGATCCCGGTCAGCGGGCACCGGCCGCCCCAATAGGCGAGCAGGGCTTGCCGGAAAAGATCCTGGCCGACCCGCTGCACGATGAGCCGCTCGGCCTCGGTGGTCCGAGGCAGATACCGCACCGCGGCCCGAAAAGCGTTGAGGGGTGCATCGGGAAGACTCACGCCCAACCGGTACACTCGATCTAAGGCGCGGTAGAGCGCCTGAAGAGTAGCGAAAGCGAAAGTCGCGGCGCCAGGGCCGGATAAATCCGCTGCCGGCGAAAGACCAATTTCCGCGCTGACTTGCGGACGATCCACCGACAACAGCCACGGACCGTCCTTTGATACTCCTGCTATCCAGATGGCGACCTGTGCCGTTGTGGATGCAAAGCTCAGCCAACCGTTTTCGATACCGCGTTCAAGCCGAAATCCATTGTTCGACGCGGCCTTCTGCGCCTCGGTGCGCACGATGAAGCCTGGAGGATTTTCGGGGGCGATCATGACGCAGCAAGCGGACAGCGTTATAAGGAAGGAACACTATGTCTCGCACGACCCGAGCTTCGCCTCATAATGTTCGCGCGACAAGGGGCAATCGATGAGTTGCTCCAATTCGCGGCGGCTCAGTTTGAGCTGGCGAGCCATTAGCCCCAATAACTGATCATTTATGTCGCTACCGCCGCTCTGGTGGCTTAGCCTCGTCCGGACTTCGGTGCGAAGACCTGCCCTCGATTCGTAGATGAGAAATACGTGGTGTCCTTCACGCTCCTCAATGAAGCCCTTGCGTTTCAAACCGCTCAGCACTTCCCGCGCCTTACGCGGCATCTTGGACTTCCTGGAAGGCTGCCCGAAGTTTTTCTTTCAACTGGCGTGCGCCCTCGCTCAGTCGCGCATCGTCTTCCAGCGCGTATTTCCGCCAAAGCAGGCGAAGCTCTGCCGCCACAGCGTCTACGGCCTCGTCGCGTGTTTCCGCCGCAGTTTCGAGGCCGAGCTCCGGCACCTTAGCCGTGAAGAGCTGGTCTTCGCGGTCGAATTGAATGGTAAGCTTGAGTGGTATACGGGGCCGTAGCTTCCTGTCCTGAGCCATGAAAGGCTCGACAGGAAGCTCCTCGTCCTCGATCGGGCGGATATATTCGACCGCTTCGATCGCCTTCGGAACGCCGGTCTCGTCGAAAGCGACCGATCCGAAAACCTGAATCAGTTCGCGAGGATGCTCCAGCAGCGTTGGCTCGACCGAATCCTCGTAGCTGCAAGTGATGTCCCGTCTCACTCCGAGGAGCCGCAGGGTGATGTGCCGTCCCGCGAAATCGATCTCCGTCAGTTCTCCGTTGACGACCCCCGCTGAGGCAGTCGACATAAGCGGTCGCCGCTGGGCTTCCAAGAACGCGTGCGCCTGCGTCGATTGCAGCAGCCTACGCCCATGCGCCATAATTTCGAGGGTGATCTCGGAGCGGGGATCCGGCATGGCCTGCGCAAGTGCATCGAGCATGAAACGGCGGTACGTTGGATCGGGGACGGCATCTGCGAGCCGCCGCTCATCGCAGCCGCCGACGGCGCCCAAGAAGCGATCGAGCTCCTCCTGCGCGCGGCTCAGCTCATCCTCCGAGAGCAAGTGCGCGCCGAGGCTGACGAGGCGCAGAGGCTGCTGATAGCTGCCCTCGCGCGGAACCTCGCAAAGCAGGACTAAGCGCCGCTGAACGTCCTGCGAGGGGCGCGCGCGACGGCCAAGCGTGCGGCCTTCGAGCCGCATGCCAATGAGGTGCACGACCCGTTGCAAGCCGTCGAGCGCCCGGGCGAGCGCTGCTGCCGGAATTGCGCGAGCGAGCTCCTCCGGCTGGCCGGAGAACCGGAGCTGCAGCTCACTAGGGGTTTCGCTCATGGCGCTTTTTCTACGCTCAAAGCGGAAAGAATCAATCCCATGCCGCCGCCTCTATTCCATCGGCTCCGAACACCTCGTCAGACGATCATGGGCTTCGAGCACCAGGCGGGCGGTGCGGTATTCGCCATGGCGGCGGATTTCGTTGGTCTTGAGCACGCGAAACGTCTCGGAGGGATAATCGGGGCCTTTCACATCGGCGGGGTCGAGGATGTAGCGCAGTTCATCGCGCGTGACACCATAAGCACGTGCGTACCACGCATCGAGCTCGGCACGAAGCTGCACCCGGCGATCTTCGTCCCAGGTGAAGGGTTTTCCCTCATAACCCAGATCGCGGGCGAAAGGCGCCATGGCATGGCTGGTGTAGGTGAGTTCGAGGACGCGGGGGACGATGAAGGCAAGATCGGAGTCGGTGTAGGCGGCGGGCGGGAGGACGGGGAGCTGCTTGAGGTAGAAATAGGTGAGCGACGTTCCCCCGATCTTTTGGCGAGCGACATAATCGAATGTCAACGACAGCCAATTGGCCATCATCGCCGCAGCAAATGGGGGCGGCTGCTCGGTAAATACGAGCGGAGTCTTGTGATTGACCCCCACCCGCGGGAAGGCTGTGGCGATCACCGTCCGCTCGTTGGTCGCGTTGGTGATATCCCGCCAGCCCATCAGCCAGCCGCGCGTCCAGCCCTTGGCGGCGAGGCGGCCGGCGGCTTCGGCCTCGGGAACCCAATAGCGCGGCGTTGGCTCGAAACCGGGGTTCTGCTTCTCGGCGAGCGTCGCGTCGCGGCTCCCGGTGCCATCATACGTCGCCCAGCGGTGATCGAACTGGTGGATCATCTTCGCTTCGTAGAGGGGGACGTAGCGGGCGGCATCGTGCGTCCAGTCATTATTGTTTCGCGTGAAACCCGCCGCGCGCAATTGCGCCGCCGTGCGGAACAAGCCGCTGTCGTTCGCCATGTGGAACATGGCCATGAACGACACGCCCCACGGATTCCCTGCCCCGCCCATCGCCTCATCGATCAGCACCGGCACGCGGGCGTAGATTTTCGCCGTCAGCTCGGCGTCGGCGCGGGAGTTAAAAATAGGACTCGTCTTCGTGTTTGGGTTTAAGAGGCAGAGGTCGGATTTCGTAAGAGGGTATACTTTCCGATCATCCGCGAGCTCATGAACCTCCGTAATATTGGATCCGAAACGAGGCGATTGCTGATCATGACTGATCGTGAGTAGACAGAACTGCTTTTGGTTTAACCCCACGTTGTTGAAGTAGACTTTATTATTGAATCCAAAGACGCTTACCAAACGTCTTCCCCCAACTAATGCGGCGAAAAAAGGCGCCGTCGTCGCGTCGGTCGCAATCCCTGTCGGCACGATCACACCCGCGCGCCCGCGCTTCGATGTAAGATTGGCGAAAAGTTCGGCAAAGAGCGCGTAGGTGTTCACGTCGCCGCGGCCGGTAAGCGGAAACCGCCCGCCGTCCTCGCCGGGAACGCGCGCGAACACCGACGACGCTTCGGCGACTCGCTTTGCCTCTTCGAATTCTTCGTAAAGCATGCGCTCGCGCGTGCCAGGATCCGCCGACTTCAGCGCCGCGATCAATTTTCCGCGCGCGGCGGCGTTGGGCGCTTCGGCGATCTCTGGCTCACGCGCGGCAAAAAATTCCTGCTCTTGCAGCTTGATGCGCTCCCACGGCGGATTGCCGAGCACGACGTCGAAGCCGCCGGCCGTCATCACGTCGGGAAACTCCAGCGGCCAGTGGAAGGCGCGCGCCCCTTGAGCGAGGGCTTGCGCTTGGCCTATGAGCGGGCCATAGACCTGGCCGCCTGAGGCCGCCTGCCAGACATGGCCCGAGGTTGGGATTATCACCGTGTTGCGGTTCGAAGGCACCCCACCTATCTTTGGCGCGAGGAAAGCCGCGACATAAAGATCGGCGGCGATCCGCCAGGACCAGCTTTTCGGATCGGACTTGGCCGCCTCGAAGCGGCGCCGCTTCTCGGCAATCTCCTCGACGCTATCCTCGGGAAGCGCGTGGAGCGCCCGCGCAGCTCCCGCAAGCGGGGCAAGAGGCGGCAGCTTGCCGCCGCCACGAACGAAATCAAGGCTCCCTTGCCCTTGGCGCTCGGTCTTGTTGCGCTTGGCGAAATACTTGGCTGTTTCCTTATCATCGCCCGAAAGCGCCTGATAGGCGGCATCGGGAATGCCTTGCGCCAAGGCCTCCAGATCGAACACGCCAAGAAGTGAATCCCCGCAGCGGATGTTGGCGTCGAGGAAGCCCAGCGGCTTGCCCGGTTCCACGGTCTCGATCCACAACGCGACCTTGGTGAGTTCCACCGCCATCGGGTTGCGATCGACGCCGTAGAGGCAGGCGCGGGCCACATCGCGCAACGCGTGGCGAAAATCCTCGGCGGAGGCGACCCCGCCGGTGCGGGCGCGGGCTAGGCGCGTCGCGATGCGCCGCGCCGCCGCCAGCAAAAAATGCCCGGAGCCGCAGGCCGGGTCGATCACTGTCACGCCGAGCAATGCGGCGGCCGGATCGCCGGCCTCGGCTTCCACCCGGTCGAGCACCGGGTCCAAGGCGCTGTCGAGCAGCAGCTGGACCAGGGAATCGGGCGTGTAGTAGCTGCCGGTCGTCTTGCGCGCATGGCCCTTCGCCTCGCCGCCTTGTGCGAAAGCAAACTCGCGTCCATCGTCAATGAGACGCGGCGTCAGTTCGAGCAGGCTTTCATAGACCGAACCGAGTTCCTCGGTCTCCATGCCGCGCCAGTTGACCGGCACGAGGCCCGCCTCTTCGCGCAGCCAGGCGAGGTGGAAAATCGCCTCCATCAGGGCGCGATTGGGCAGACGCGCGGTCTCAAGATCCGGCATCATGTCCGGCGCAAAGAGACCTCCGAGCGCAGGAAGCCCCAGAAGCTTTTCGCCACGTGCAAGGGCGGCGAAGACCGCGGCCAGCCCCTCCCATTTGTCGTGGTGGGCGTCCCAAGCCGTGCGGCGGACGGCGCGGCCGCGCAATGACGAAAGCGAATAGCCTTGCGCGTATAGTGATCGCGCGGCCGGCGAGGCATCGGGGGCGTGCAGCAGCCCGCGATCTTCGGCGGCGAGCAGAAAGATCAGCCGGTAGACCAGGCGCAGGAGCTGGCCGAAGAAATCGACAAGCGATAGCTCACCTTTTTGGACGCGCTGGCGCAGCCCGGAGTTGGCTGCGAGGAAGCCGGTGCCCAGAACCTTCAGCGCGGCCTCGACTCCCTCGCGCAGGCGCTCGCGCGCCGCTTCCCCCTCGCGGCCGCCCGCCTCGCGCCAGCGTTCGAGCGCGCAGTCCGAAGCCGGGGCTCCCGCGGCGCCGAAGCGGCTAGCATGAATCAAAAGCCAAAGGACGGTGAAATCGGCGAAGGACTCGGCCTCGAAAATCTGCCGGAGATCGGCTTCGATATAGGCTGGGCGCGTGAGGCTGGCGTTTTCCCGCAGCAGCCGCAGACGCTCCCCGTTGCAGCAAAAGCCCCAGAGCGCGCCCTGCCCAGCGTTAAGCCAGTCCTGCACGGCGGTGGCTGCAGAGCGCCGGCGCCCGTCCGCCGGCAGATGGCCGCTCGCCCGATCGAGGGTGTCGGACGGCGGAACCACGGCGACGGGCACCCGGCCGCTCAACCCCTCCAGCGTAATAGCATAGAGGTGTTCGTTCACGATGCGGCTGCCGGCCCGCGCGATGCCGGCGAAGCCAAAGACGTCGCGGAACAGCGCCTCGACGAAGGTGACCGTCCTGCCGGCGGATGGCGCCGCGCTCGTATTGAGTTCCGCGAAAAGCGCTTGGCCGATCCGGAAGTAGCGGGCGATCTCGTCCCGCAGGGTCAGGCCCTTTGGAATTCTGTAGTCGGCGTCGCTCTGGCCATCCGCTTCGCGCGCCGCCACTTTCGCCAACATGGCGGGAGCGATCAAGGCGCCTTCGATAGTGATCGCGTCCGCCGCCAGGGCGAATGTGCGTTGAGAACGGGACATTCGTTATGCCCCTTGCGGCAAGAGCACGTAGAGCCCGATGATATCGGGCGGCAGCACCGGCTCGACGCTGACCCGGGCCACGCCTGCGGCAGCGGCGCGAACGCGAGCGTGGTCCTCACCGAGTTCCATTGCGCGCTTGCGCGCATGGGCCGCGATCGCCGCACCATAGGTGTTCACGGCCCGGTCACGGGCCTGATTGAGGATGCGGTTGCGCGCGATCGGCGCAAGATCGCCGGCCGCAGGATGATCAAGAAGGGCCAGCGCGTCTTCGCCGGTGGCTTTCGCCTCAGCGACGGACACGTCGAAGGCCAATGCTCCGGCCTCTTCCACCAGCAACAGCCGTTCGCGTCTGCCATAAACGGTCAGCTTGAATCGCAGGCGAAGCAGAAGAATCGTCGTCACGGATTTGACGCCGGAGGTGGGCCAGGCGCCGGCGCGGCCCAAAGACAAGGCCGGCGCTGAGCCCGGGTCGAGCGCGCCTTCGAAGAGCGCTTCCGCCAGAGTGGCCGGAAGCGGGTGGTTGCGGGTCACAAGCTCTGCGCCGGGTGCCGGCGGCGCATCGAATGACAGCCGGATTGTGCCATCAAAGCCCCGTGCGGCGAGACGCTCCCGCACCGCGGCCGGAAGAGCGCCAAGATGGGCCTTGGCCACGCTGGAATTTACCGGCTCAAGGGGTGCGTCCAGGCGGCTCATCGCCCTCTCGGTAAATCGCCGGACCTGATCGGGGCCGCCGAGCAGCTCGCGCCAACGCTGCCATTCGGGCGCCACCTCCTCCGGCTTCAGTGCGTTTTGCGCAAAGCGCGCCCGGGATCTGCGCTCGCCTTCCTCGGCGTTGCGCCAGCGTGTCTCCATTTATTCTGACACCTCGCCAAGGCCAAAATCGAATGTGAGCTGGCGGCTGCGTCCCTTGCGCAAGAGAACTGCGTTCATCAGCGCGCCGGTGACGGCGCCGCGATCATCCGGCAGGGGAACGGTGACCCCTGTCGCTTTCCTAATGCGCTCGGCCTTGCGCAGAATGACCTCGAGGACTGCGCCATCGATCGCGCTATCGGGCGAATAGAGCAGGATGGACCGGACAAGCCGCGATCTTTGTCCATACCGGTCGACCCGGCCCTCCCGCTGCTGGTGGCGCGTCGGATTCCAGGACATGTCGTAGTGGATGACCGTGTCGAACAGGGATTGAAGATTGATCCCTTCCGACAGGCAGTCCGTGGCGACCAGCAGCCGTTGCTCGGCGGTCGCCATGACTTCAACACGCGCACGGCGTTCCTCGGGCGTGAGCGCACCTGTGACCGCCTCGATCCGCAGCTTCGGAAATGCCTTTCGTAACCCTGCGGCCACGTGGTCCGCGGTTGCGATGAAGCGGCAAAAGACGACCGGATTTGCGCCGCCAGCTATGAGCGGCTTGAGTTCTTTTATCGTCGCATTGAGTTTCGGATCGGGCGCCTCGACAAGGCGCTCGGCCTGTCTAACCAAGTCGGCGAGAGGGCCAAAATCATCAAGGCCGGACGCCGGTTCCACATCGATCGCGTCAGCTTCATCCGCGTCATCATCGAATACTTGTTCTTCGAGCCGATCGGGTTCCGCGGCGAGCCGGTTGCGCAGCGCGCTGGCCGCTGCCGCCGGGGATGAGCCGACACATCGCATCAACGCCAGAGTGCCCCAAAAGGCAAGGCGGCGGCGGCGCTGGTCCGGGCCAGCGCTATCGACGACACCCAGACAATAGTCGAGCACGGCGTCGTGGAAGGCACGGTGATCGGGTGTGAAAGCGTAGGGACTTTCCTTCGTCTCATGATGAGGAAAGACCCGGTCCTCGCCCCAATCACGCCCAGTGATGTCGATGCGGCGGCGCTGGACAAAATGGCGGGCGAGACGGACGCGGGAGGCTTCCTCTTCGAGCGCGCCAATGCCGAAGCTGTCATCCAGAAGCCCGAGCAAGCGATCGAAAGCGTCCTCATCGCCGCTGTGCGGAGTCGCGGTGAGGAACAGCATGTGACGCTCTCGATCCGCGGCGAGGCGCTTCAACAGTTCGAAACGCTGCTGTCGCCCATGGTGCGTTCCCACGCAGGCGTGGGCTTCATCGACGATCACCAGGCCCGGACAAACTCGTGCAAAGCTGTCTCTGCGCTTATCGGCCTTGATATAGTCGAGGCTCACCACGGTGTGGGGATGGGCATCGAACAGTGTCTGCGACGCAGGCAACCCGCGTTCGAGCCGTGCCGCCGATGAAGCTGTCACTGCGACCGCGTCAAGATCGAATTTGCCTGTGAGCTCCTCAGTCCACTGTTCGACCAGGTGCGGCGGACACAGCACCGCGAAGCGATCGACCTCGCCGCGATCAATCAGCTCGCGAAGAACTAGGCCAGCTTCGATGGTCTTGCCGATACCGACGTCGTCGGCAATCAGCAGCCGGACGACCGGAAGACGAAGCGCCATGAGAAGGGGAACAAGCTGGTAGGCACGCGGCTCGAAACCCACGCGCGCAGCCGACCGGAATGGTCCAGCCCCGCGCCTCAGTGAAAGCCGCAGTGCTTCGGACAGCAACACCGCTCCGTCCCGAGAAGCATACAAAACGCCTTCGGAAATCTGGGGGACGTCGAATTGCGCGGGCTTTACCGGTTCGCGTTCAAGCGCAGGATGCAGCACCTGAATATCGCCCTCGGCGCCGGACAGAGGACGCAGGCAAAGGATATTGGCATCTGGCGATGGAAGCGCCACCCATTCACGGCCTCTGGCGAAAACGAGATCGCCCGGTGCGAAATTCACACTCATGAGGCGCTTCCGAGCAGCTCGGCGAGATCGGCAGGGGGCGTTTCGGCTGGCTCGTCAGGCAGGCTGATAAGGGCGAAGCCGATTGCATCAGCGGCGCTGGCAATATCACCGGGAATCGGTCCGATATCTGCCGCAACGCGATGGCTGCGCCAAACGAACCGAATATCTCGATTCTGAACCGTCAGCGCCTCTCCATGCGGGGCGGGAAGTCCCCACTTCTTGAATGCCCTGAGCCAGGGACTAACCGCGTCCTCTTTCAGAAGTTTCGTTGGAACGACTTCGCTCCTAGCTAGACGCAGCAGTATTCCGAGGACAGCCGGATCCGCCCGATCAATGAATTCCTGATCGGGCTGATTGTAGTAGGACAAAAGGCAGCGGTAGCAGGCCTTGACGCAGTCGGCCTTCTCGTCTGCCCTCAGGAGCGCCGGGTCGTTGGCCGCGACCGCCTCGTCGATGTCCTCGTAGTGCATGAGTTCGAGAGCCGCGCGGGCGACGCGAGCAAGCGCCCGCAGGTCGCTAGTCAGCCGGCCAAGAACACCGGCGCCGCCCTCCGTTGCCTCGAATGCCAGGATGGCTCGCCGCTTGTCGCGCGAGGGCACCGGCTCTGTCAGGGTCTCACCCTCTTCGAGCTGGAAAGTGAGTTCGAGGCCGCGAGCCAGAGCGTGCTGCAAGGTTGCCATAGAGGTCTCGCCGAGAGCCCCGTCCTGCACTCGGATCAGCGCTGCGTTCTTGTTGTCCTGAACAATTGGGACGATACGCTGCTTGATTGGTTCGTCGGGGGCTTGGTAACCCTCTTCGTCGATCTCGCCGCCGACCCATCTACCTGTCGCCGGATCGATGCCAAATCCGAGGATGCTTTTTTCTCGCCGGCGTCTCAGTCCTTTATTCAGCCGGCTTATCTTTGCACCGGGAGCGTAGTCTAATCGGAGAATCGGACCATCACAATCAGCCGCAATGGCGGACGCCACATCGATCAGGCCTTCACGACGTGGCCAGGCAAAGATGGTCTGAATCTCGAACCCGCGGCGCTGGCGGTCCTCATCGTTTGCGGTGATCCGTTCCGCGGGTTTTGTCTCAACGTTGTCAATGCGCAGAACGTTGCGGATCGGATGGACCCCAGCCATCGGCGCACCGCAAGCATGGCAGCGTTCCGGCTCGCCTTGTTCGTGACCGGCGCCGCATTCGTCGCAAACATAGATCGTCCCAGTGACGAGGCGGCTGTCTTCCTCGTTCCGGACGCCCGTCGGCAGCTTGGCCTTGTAAACCCTGTAGGCGCGGCCCTCGTGATATATGAGACTGCCAGGCCCAAATTCGGCGATAGCTATGAAGCGGGCTCTCTGCAGGTATGCGGCCTTTGGCCCGCCGCCGCCGACCGCTGGCACGTAGGCGTAGAGCGGGAGACGCGGGAAATTGTAGCCCGGAAGGAATCCCTCGGTTGCAAGATAGCGGTAGGTATAGAAGTCTGATCCGCCGCTCGTATTTCCCCGCTCAAGCAATGCCAATTGCTCGTTCGCCTGTATTTGCTGGGTTTTTGCGTCCTTCCGCTCCTTTGCCGAGATGCCTTGGGTCTCAGACTTGCGATTGGCTTCGATGAGCTGGGCTCTTGCCCCATTATAGAGTTGCCGCCAACGCTCGAAAGCGCGGGAGAAGCGCTCCATCGCATCTGACGATGTGGCTGCCGCGAACGCTGCCCGATCAGTTGCCCAGGGAGCCGCCTCGGACGTCAGTTCCGGGTCGACACTGGCAAGAATCCGTTCCATACGCTTCGCGGCGCGCGCTGTGATCTCGGGATCGCTCAACGCCGTCGCGATGTCTTTTTGAACCGGCAGCGCCTCTTGGGTGAGATCGAGAACGTGTGGAATGTCGTCGGACAACGCCTTGCCTGTCTCGGCCAGCCAGACCGCGTGAAGGTGCGCTTCTATAAGATCGCGATTTGCAAGTTCGATAGCTGGCGGCCGGACATATCCGTTCACCATCTGCTCCGGCCGCTCGAAATAATATTGATCGTGAGGGCTCTGGGCGGCACAGTAACTTACGATGAGAGCTGCTTGTCCCGACCGGCCAGCGCGACCAGAGCGTTGCGCGTAATTGGCAGGCGTTGGGGGTATGTTGCGCAGATAAACCGCATTCAACGCGGAGATATCGACGCCCAATTCCATCGTGGGCGAGCAGAACAGCACCGGTAGAAATACGTCCGGCTCACCCGCCTGACGCATTGCATCTTCGGCCTCCCTGATTCTCCTCTGGTCATCTTCGCCCCACCGGAATCGCCATTCACGCCACTCACGCTGAGTCTGTTCCACTTGCGCCGTGTGCGCGCGGCCCTCCATTCCGAACAGGCCCATACCACCGTCGGCTAAAGCCTTGGCCAACGTACGATAAAGCTCGACGAAATAGGGGTTTTGGCGTCGGGCATCGGCTCGACCTTCGGCGGCGACGAGCCGGACAGCATTTGCCGCTAAGCGCCACCCATCAACATCAAAGCTGGTGGAGACCTGACGCACCAGCTGATAACTGGTCGCGGCTGCCAGCAACGATTTCAAAACAGCAGCGTATGTTTTTCCGTCGAGCCTCCTGCCCCATAGCTTCGGATGCCCAAGTCGCCGGGCAAGGCTGCTGCGAGGGCCTGCGCGAACGATAAGGGGTTCTCCCCGAACACCCGCATCAGCTTTTTTCGGTGCATCGATTATGAGAGCGGCCGCGACGCGCGGGTTTTCTTGCTGCGAGATCGACCAAGGCTCACGTAAACTTTGGCGAGCTGCATTGGCCGTCGCCTCGACGGTTGCCGGATCGAGGGCATCCGCGGTAACAGCCAATCCCCGGCGCATCGTGTCGAGGAGCTCCCGGAGCGCTTCGGCACGCGTGCCGGGATCGGCATGACGCAGCTCTACCGGCGCTTGGTCGAACGCATCATTGTCCGCGGCCAACTCGTCAAGCGAAAGATAATATGCCCTCACCAAGCCCAACTCTTCGAGGTTGGGATTCGTGAAACGCCAGCCGCGCCGCTGATCGCTCCAGACCCTATAGGCCAACACCCGTGACAGAATGCGCTCCGCCTCGATCTGACCAGCGCCTTTGATGTCTGGATCGAGCATCCACTCCTCACGCCGCACGCGGTTGGCCGCAGTGAAGCCGAGAGCGGTCTGGATCTTCCGGCCAAACTCGTCTTCCGAAAGGCCTTCAGGGCCAGCCGCCGTCACGGAGGCAAGGATTGCAGCCCTCAGAAGCGCTACGAACAGGAAATCGTTGAAATGCCCGGCCTGAAGAGCCGCATCTTGCCGGTTGTCGGTGAAGCCGAGGAGTTTACGCCTGTCGATCTGCAGGCCACTATTCGGGCCATTCATCCAGCGCAGCGTGCTTGAGACCAACAATGTCGTGGCAGAACTCCGGCCTTCTGCGGAAAGACCAGCCAGCTTGTTGATCTCTCGCGCCTGTCCCGGCGGTTGGTCCTTACAGGCTGGACAGAACCGAAACTTTCCGGGCAGGAACCAGGCTCTACGTCCCCGCATGCCGACGACACCCGCCTCATCGATAACCAGGGGTTGCGGCGCGAACGGACGCAGGTTGCTTTTTATGCGCCCCGCTGGGTCGATCCAGTCCTCTGGATATTGTTCTGGGGTGCCATCAAACGTGAATTCCTCGTCACCCGACGGCTCAGGCATCAGATAGCCGGCTTGCTCGGATCGATCCTCGTCATCGAGCGGCGGCTCATCAATCGGTCTCGGAAGCACCCTCCGGACCCCATCCCGCTCGGTCAGTACGACCGGATGATGCTCCTGCCCGCAATTGCGGCAGAAGAAGGTTGGGTAAAGTCGTGCCCCCTTGTCGTTCGGATCGAAAAGCTGGCCATCGAGAGTGACTTTGCGCCGGCCGGGCTCCCTCAGCGTTGAGTAAAGGCGTCCAGCACCGGAGAAAAACTGATGCAATTTAAAGGCGAGGAAGGCGCGATCGCTGTTTCCTCCGCGCTCAGCGGCGGGCTTGCTCATGAGAATAAGCATTGATTGGATTTGTGATTGGCAGCGTGCCACATCGCAGCCAGTATGGGCTGCCAACTTCTGTGCCGCAGCGCTCAAAGTGATTGGCGGACGGCGAGTGAGACGCTGGCCATCTTCGAGTCCGATTTCGAGTTCGATCCACACGGCGAGCGGATGCGATCGTAATTCCGCGTCCGAAAGTGACTCCGGGATCTTACCTTTCACGGCCGAAGTAAGACTATTCCCAAGCGACTTCAGCTTGATTGCGGCATCGGTCGCGCGTTCCAGGCTTTCTCCGATCACACCGTCACTGGTGATCTGTGTTCCAAATAGCCGGGAGGCCACGATTGCGACGGCCGCTGGATCCGTGCCGGCATCCTCGCTCACCATTGTCGCTGACGTACCGATGCAGATCGGTGCGCGATCACGGCACAAACGATCGCGGAGTCGCCGAACCAGCATAGCGACATCCGCCCCTTGACGCCCTCGATATGTATGAAGCTCATCGAGAACGATGAAATCGAGATTCTCGGCGTTACCGATAACAGCCTGATCGAGGCTATTTTGCCGAGTCATTAGCAACTCGAGCATCATGAAGTTTGTTAGCAGCATATCAGGCCGCAGTTCTCGAATCCGGTCTCTCTCATCGGCTTCTTCTTGGCCGGTATACCGCTCGAAGGTTGGCCGGAGCTTTTCTGGCAAGTCAGATTGCCCGATGAACTTCTGCAACTCCTCAAGCTGACTGTTCGCAAGCGCGTTCATCGGATAAATCACGATTGCGCGGGTGCGCCGAGCTTCACCAGCGACCCTCGCCCTTATCGCGGCATCGATGATCGGAATGAAAAAGCAAAGCGACTTACCCGAGCCAGTTCCAGTTGTAACAACGAAGCTCTGGCGCGCGGCAGCCTTGGCGACTGACTGCTCCTGATGCCGGTAGAGCGTAATCGGCTGACCATTGACGCGGAAGACTCTACCCGTATTCGCGTCGAGGGAATCCTCCGCGACAAGCGCGTCGATGCCAGCATCGCGCTCAAAATGTGGATTGAGGCTAATGAGCGGCTCAGGCCAAAACCGGCGGGTGGCGTAGATCGCGTTGACCTGCGCTTCGATATCAGACGCGCGGATTTGCGTGAAGGATCGTGAGAAACGGGCGTAATCCTCCACGAGAGATCTATCGAGATCAAACACGTCCACTTAGCGGTCTCCCCAATAGGCTTTGCATAACTTGCGCAGCATCGCCGAATGGGCGACGGCGGCGCTTGTCGCTCATCATCTGTTGGACGTGGGCGATAGATTCCGTTGCCGGTGAGTGCTCACGAAATTTCGCATCGCTTCCTCCAAAGCTTTGTTTCGCGATAAACCCTCCTCAGCCGCCATGGCGTCGAACTCACGTAACAGTTCGGCGTCAACCATTGGGCCGATTCTTTGGCCTTGCGTGCGCTCGCGGGGCCTGCCTCGCGGCTTGAGGGACATTCGATGAAGCCAATATTGCAGAAGTTACCTGTCTAACAGATTAGTGATATCAGAAATGCTGTTCAACCCATGATCTTTCCCCAAATGGCGATGCAGGCTGGATGCCTGTAGCGACGCGCCTAGCTCCCCACCGTCGCGCCGCTTTGGGCCGGTCTGCGCCGGAGCTGTTCCCGAGAAATACTGGATTTCCGCTGCCGCCTGCTATTGCCTTCGATTATACTCAGTCCTGCGCCATGGTGGTGGCGGAAGGCGCGACCGTTCGGCCCATTCTCGCTGAGAGCATCACCATGATCATCACCGGCCTCATCTTCAGTGTCTTCGGTATCAGCTTCCTCTGCTGGCTGCTGTTCAACCTTGCCGTTTATGCGCTGCCCTTTTTCGCGGGAGTGACAGCGGGTCTGGCCGCATATCACTCCGGCGCAGGCGTCATCGGCGCGCTTTTTGTGGGGTTCGCCGGAGGGGCGGTGACGCTCGTCACGGGGCAGGCCGCCTTTGCGGTGGTCAAGTCGGCGGCACTGCGCGGCGCCATCGCCCTTGTCTTCGCCACACCGGCCGCCATTGCCGGCTACCATGCAACACTGGGCCTTGCTCACATCGGCGCGCCCTCGGCGAGCTGGTGCGAGGTGTTCGCCATCCTCGGTGCGATCCTCGTCGGCGGAACGGCATTCGTTCGTATAGGGGCCATGACGACCCAGCCGGTCGCTGGGCGGATTGACGCGCCGGCGCCGGTTCAGTCTGGGCTGAAGGCCACGACCAGATAGGGTAAAGCGGGCCGATCAGCCGGCATTGACTTTTGAGCCGGATCGGCGTCGCTTGCTGGTCCCCTCGATCAAAAAGAGCGGCGCAGCCCTCAAAGCGCACTGGACATTTCGGCCCTCCACCCGGCGACAACGAAGGCTTCATGTCGGCGGGCGTTGATGCGCGGCTGTTCTGGCCCACGTTAAGGCCGCCGTTATCTACGCCATGGTCTCTTTCTCTGCGCTTGAACCGTTCCGCCTCTTGTTCTTGGCAATCGATGTCCGCCACGTCATCTCCCCGAGGATGCTGTTCAGCGCACGCGAGCCACAAGGCCTCTCCTTGGCTTGACCTGGCCGAAGACCGGCTGCGCCTCGATCGCCTGAGCCGCAACGCGGCCTGGGAGACTTTCTTCCCTTGGGCTAAAGCCCATTCCTCGCGAGGCAAGAAAGTCTCCCCGCCGTCGTCCTCCGCTGCGCTCCGGCCCTTAGGCCACCCCATCGCGCAAGGGCGATGGGCACCCCGGCCAGCGGGTGCGTCGTAGATCGTCCCCGGCCTGCCGATCGCCATCGAGGCCGCGGTGGTCGCGGGCTCGAAAACACCAAGGAGAAGTGACATGGCCAGCATCGGTTCGTTCAAGAAGGTCGGTAACGAGTTCCAGGGCGAGATCGTAACCCTAAGCGTTCAGACCAAGGGCGTCCGCATCGTCCCCGAGACCAACCGCGGCAGCGACAACGCCCCCAGCCACCGCGTCTATGTCGGCCGGGCCGAGATTGGGGCCGCGTGGTCGAAGCGCTCCAACGAAGGCCGCGACTATCTCTCGCTCAAGCTGGACGACCCAAGCTTCAACGCGCCAATCTTTGCCAACCTCTTCGAGGACGAGGACGGCGAAGGCCTCACCCTCATCTGGTCGCGCGGCCGCAAGCCCAACGGCGACTGATCCGGATCAACTACAACGCCCCGCCTGGACGACCGGGCGGGGCGTTCCGGTTGCTGCTGTGCGAACTGGTGAGCGTAATGCCGACTTTACAGATTTTCGCCGAACCCTCGGTGCGGCTAAGCGTTTATGTATTTGTAGCCCTGTCGGCCAGGTCGCGAATCACCCGCGTCGAAATTTTGATCGGCGACCTTCAAAGCCGTATCTTCTAGGCCCTCTTTGGCCGTTGAATGGGAAGACAACGACTAATATAGATGGGGTATTCGTGCGCATTCGCCAGTCTCGAAGGTGCTCTTCCAAGCGAAATCAACGCGACGGCGCGCCCCGGCGACTATAAGGGTCGTAGTTTCCCGCCTCTGCGAAATGATCGTTATGGAAGTGATCGGCCAATTCCACAAAAGGGAGTCCGATCGCTATGGAAAAGCACTTCGCTGGTCTCGACGTGTCAGCGCGTTCCGTAAACCTTTGCATCGTCAATGCCGACGGTCAGGTCGTGCACGAGCGGAAGATGAAAGTCGATCCAGATGCGATCGCCGCTCATGTCCTTGGCTTGGCACTCGACATCGAGCGCATTGGTCTCGAAGCCGGCATGCTCTCGCAACACATCTATGCGGGTCTCGCCGCCGCAAACCTGCCAATCATCTGCGTGGAAACGCGACACATGAAGGCAGCGCTATCCGCGCAGCTCAACAAGACCGATCGTCACGACGCGCGCGGAATCGCCCAGATGATGCGCGTCGGCCTCTACAAACCAGTTCACGTCAAGACACCGACGAGTCAGCGGCTCCGCACGGTGCTAGCTGCACGTCAATTGCTTCGGACGAAGCTCCTCGACCTGGAGAATGAAGTTCGGGGTTTCCTTCGAAATCTTGGCTTCGACCTTCGCAAGGTCTCAGCCCGAGACTTTGAGCACCGGGTTCGTGAGCTCGCCGGCGACAGCGAGTTGATGGTGGTCGTGGGTCCTCTTCTGACGGTCCGCCACGCCCTCCGGAACGCGTTTGCACAGCTCGACGACCTGCTCGTGCGCCTCGCTCGCGAAGATGCGGTCTGCCGGCGTTTTATGACCGTACCAGGTGTTGGTCCCCTTGTAGCGCTCACCTTCCGCGCCACTGTGGATGTGCCCGCACGGTTTGCTCGATCGCGTGCAGTTGGCGCGCACTTTGGGCTAACACCTCGCAAGCACCAATCCGGTGAGGTTGATCGGATGGGGCACATCTCAAAGTGGGGAGACGCGATGATGCGTACGGCCCTATACGAAGCGGCGCAAGTCCTGCTGACCAGGGTAAAACGTTGGTCCGCGTTGAAAGCCTGGGCAGCGCAAGTATCCCGCCGGCGCGGCCACAAGAAAGCAATTGTCGCGCTCGCCCGCCGCATCGGCGTCATCCTCCACCGGATGTGGGTCGACGGCACCGACTTCCGGTGGGGTGCGCCGCCGTCTGGCGTCGCGACCGACTAAGGAGTTTCGGCCCGGGCGTTATCCCGAGCTGAATGGCTCCCCGTGAGGGGACGAGGGACGGCGAGTTCGCGTTAACGACTTGACCGCATCGGCCTGCCGAGCGCGATGTCGCATTATAGATTGTTCCGCCGGCTCCTCTGACCCCATGTTGGGGCGGCCGTGTGCCGACCCCGGAGAGAAGCATGATCCTCGCGGGATCCGCCGATCAGCTCTTGTCATCCTCGTCAGGCTGGACAAGCTCGACGTGACTGACACCCAGCGCCTGGGCGAGCTCGTATAGCGTGATGACGGTCGGATTGCGCCGTCCCCGCTCAAGGCTGCTGAGATACTGCTGGCTGAACCCTGAGCGCGCTTCGACCTCCTCCTGCGTCAGGCCCTTCGCCCGACGCAAGCGGGCAAAGTTCCGGCCGACCAGCTTGCGCATATCCATGCGCAACGGGTCGCGCGTTTACACACTTTGAGTTTATAAACTATAGTATGTATATCCACCTCCCGGAACCTTAGCGAGGTTAGAATGGCCTTGTCGCGCCAGCGGCCCGGCCCGAATCCCGGCCCGAATAGAGAAGTCGTTTTCCTGGTGCGCGCCGACCGTCTGTCGGAGGTGATCATGAATGATCACCGGCCGGCAAGTTCGAGCGGCGAGGGCCTTACTCAACTGGAAGCAGGAGATGCTCGCCGAAAAGGCCCTTGTGGCGCTGACCGCCCTCAAACGCCTGGAGTCCGAGCGCGGGCTCCCGGTGCACGAGAGCACGCGCGATCAGGTCCGCCGCGCGCTTGAGGAGGCCGGTATCCTATTTGTCGAGTCCGCCCGTGGCCGGGGAGTCATGCTGCTCAACGAACCGCATAATCATGGAACGCCGCGAGCATTACGCAAACGCTCTGAGCCGGGCTTATAGCTGGCGTCGTGTCCAGCGGCCTGAATGGAGTGATACATGCAATCTCCACCGTTCGATCCGCCTATCTCTGACATTGCGCCTGCCGACAGGAATTTGACGGGCTACGACCAGCAGCATCTCGTCACCTATCTGCGCCTGCTCGACGCCGACGCAGAAGGGGCAGACTGGCAAGAAGTGGCAAAAATCGTTCTGCACATCGATCCAGAACGCGAACCGGATCGTGCCAGGCGCGCGTGGGAGAGCCATTTGGCCCGTGCGAAGTGGATAACGGAGAACGGTTTTCGCCATCTTCTGCACGGCGGCGCGCCTCATTGAGCTTGTTTCCTTGCCCCGCGGGCAACCTGCGTTGCCTGCGGGACCCGTAGCGGGAACTAACTCGGCGTGCATATTCCCGGCCCGGACGATCAGTAACCTGCCACTGGAAGGAACACGCATGAGCCCCGCCGACTGGCGGTCACCGGCCGGGTATGAGGAGCTGCGCTCACTCGACGCCCCCGGCATCGCCTGGGAATTTCTACGCCGCAACCCCGACTTCGAGCGTGAGCGCTCCAGCCTCGAACGCGCGGCACGCCGGGGCGCACTGAATTCTGCCGATGCCGACGCGTTTGCGCGGCGCTGGGGGGGTACAATTTCGTGATGTCTCCCCAGACGAGCACGCCCAGTCCGGCGCCCTGGACAGCGCGCGCGCTGCCGAGTGTGGTCCCTCTCATCAGGGTCCCCGAGAACCTCGCCGATCCTAATTTCCGGCTTTCCTCTCATAGTATCCAACCGCTACTCGCGGACGAGCGTGGAGAGCATCTCATCGTGCGCCAGGGCGCCACCTTGAGAGTGCATATCACCGAAGCAAACACTGACCCGCCTGCAGTTGTCCTGCCGCTCGACCGGCTCTTTGGCATTCGCGTCGCCGCTGCTCTTCGCCTCTGGCGCAGTCTAGCCGGGCGTAATCCGGGGCCCAACCCGGTGACCCTGTCACGGGCCCGCCGCGATCGGCTGATCCTTGCTCTGCGCGCCTTGGACGGCCGACTTGCGAAGGCAAGCTACCGTGAGATTGCAGATGCCTTATTCGGCGCCGGCGAGATCTCAGGACGCGCCTGGAAAAGCCATGATCTCCGGGATCGTACGATTCGACTCGTGCATTACGGTCTCAAGATGATGGAGGGCGGCTATCGGCTCCTCTTGCTCCATCCCTATCGTGGGCGGTCGTAGGCACACCCTTGACCATTCACAGCGCGATAGGGCGAAGGTTGCAGTTATTTCAGAAGCGCTCGCTCAGCGTGTCGATTCGATATAGTGAATGACGAAGCGCACACGATCCTCGACCGAGCTACGTGGCAAAGGCACAAGCTAGTAGCCGAAGACAGAATACGTTTCGGCCATCGCTTGATAGGTGCCTCCGTCTCCTCCCGTGATTGCTTGCGCTCGTCATCCTGCTTGATGATCTCGGGCCAAGGCGGCGCTATGAAAACACGGCGATGGTATCGGAACATGTGCGCCGCCCTCTCAGCGTGCGGAGGCACAGGCAGGCCACTCAGCCGAAGATATCCGGCCACAACCGTTTATGCCGCGAAAGTCCGAATTTTGTTCTTGATCGCCGCGTTGGGGGCAGTGCCCCCAGCGCTGGCCGCGTCGGCGGCCTGATAAGGATGCGTGAGGGGGCGTTACCGGATGGCCGAGACGCTTCTGCGGCTCAGGGCGCTTCGCGCCTAGCACGCGGCCTGCCGCGCGCGGCAGGACAAGCCCGCAATGGTTGATTTTTGAAAGGCAAGATCGCTTAGGCTCTTTGGTTCGAGCGGCGTGGGCCTCCGGCGCGGCGCGGGGTCCACGCTGATTGGCTTGGGAGTCAGGCAACCAGCACGGTCTCGATCATTTTCAGCCGGTCGCTGCGCAGTATGACAGCAACGCGCATACCTTATCGGTGATTAGATCGCGGATGTCGCAAGTCTCATCAAATATTTGAAGCCTCCATCCGTCCTTAATAATCACACTGATTTCTTCGAATGCCTTATTAATTCGCTCCTTGTTCACGCAATACATGCCACATGTTTTTGCATTACCGTTGACGATCCTAGACAACCCTTGTGTAAGAGAAGGGGAAGCGGAAATCTCGGAATCGTCCATTGGACGCATCCACGGACATTGCTTGGCGCTCTCGCCGTAAAGACCGGCGGGATAAATGATGTTTTCTGGAGCTAGATTCAACACGTTCAGACCATAGGCTATGGCAACAAGAGGCAGGAGCCTATATACTCCGCATGAACGTATATCAACGCTGAAGTCCACGTCTCCACATATAAGCTGACGTATATTATTGGTGCATGTGTCGTTTACTTCGTACGCACGACCTACGCCAAGTCGCGTTGGCTTGCTCACTCCTACGCACCGTTTAATTGATACATCTATTCCAACTATATTCTTGACCCTACGGTATTTAAGATACGTCACGATAGGCCCGCTACACGTTTCTATCGTGCTGTCAATATGGTTAATATCTCAGCCATCCCCTCATTTTTTCGAGGGCTAAAATGCAACTGCTGATTGGTGTTTCGATACAGATATTCTCGTATCGCGAGTCCTTCAACGCGAGTTTCGCGTCCCAATCGCCGAAAAAGACGTCGCACGACGGCCAATGGCGGACTGTCGAGACCTTCGTTCACCCCTACAGAGGGGCAAAAGGCCTCGAAATCGCGCCATTTTCAAAATGAGGGGATTCCTGAGGGTTAATATCTATCTCAAGCGACCTTCTTCGTGGAACTATACCATCTTGTTGCATGTTTGATGCCCCAACACCTCAGACAACCGTTCAATTTTGGGAGAGCTCAGCTATATGCACTTTCGTGCCAATTGGCTAAAATGTCAGGGGACGTAAAAAATGTTATGCAGAATAATTTGCACTAGATGAGATAACAGTGCATATAGGAGGGTGTCAAGAGGGCGGCGGACGACCACCGCCCATCCTTTGAAATCACGCTCCTTTGAAATTCTAACTGAGGGAACTATGACCGATGTCACCAACCGTCCCGATCCTTCTCCCCCGGAAGACGCTTTCAACGAACTTATCGAGTTACGCTCGAAATTGCGTAAGGCGATCACAAAAACCCTTGGGAATCTTGATCCATCGGCTCCCGAGACACTGCAATACGCGACCAAAGCTATGCTTGAAGCTCATTTCGAACCAAAAGAACTATCCGCTCTGCTCGGGCCGAGTCGGACAACAATTGGCCGCTGGGCAGTCGGACAAACAATCCCTCGCTCGCCGCCCTATCGTAAATGGTGCGTGGAAACTCTCCTCAAACATCTGGTTGCGACAGAAGAGGGCCAACCTCACCCAAAGAGCCCGAAACTGGATTCAGATGACGATAAGCCTGAACAAGGTGGTGGCGCTTCTGGCAGACCGAAGCCGCGAAGAACCGCTTCGTCACGTTCTCACATGACCGCTGGATGACGCGCTCTATATGCGACAATATCGCATCTCAAAAAATTGGTTGACATGCAACAAACGTGCATGTAGGACAAATCCCATGTTTCGTTCACAGAACGAGGTGGGGGATGTTCCCGGACCAATGGTGGATGGAAACCCTGAGCCGCATTTTCGGCCACGTCATCGGCGGAATGATTTTGGCGGCCATCGGGGCATTAGTTGCTAGTAGGCTTGGGATAACGCTTTTCCCTGGCTAAGTCCAAAAGCCCCCCGCACCAGACGTGCGGGGGGCTATTTTCGTTTCGGTGGTCGCCTATAATGGCCTGCCGGTTTGGCCGGCGGGGCGGTGCCTAGCGGTCGTAACCCCGGTCGCGGGAGCGGCCCCGGTTTTTCAGGTAATCGCTCGCCTCTTTTGGCTCCGTCTCGTCAGGCGGCGCGCTTTCCTCCGCTGCCCGACGCAAGTCGTCGCCTAGCCGGTCGGCAACGCTCCGCTCGTCATGTGTCGGCTGCTGCGGGGCCGCGCCGCGTTCGAGGGCGGCCCGAATAGCCTCAGTCATGGGGCCATAGTCCGCGCCGTGGGCGCGGCGCGATGCCTCAATCCATGCGCCGGGGTCTATATTGCGCAAGTCAAGCTCGTGACCGGCGGCAATGGAAAGCTGCTTGAGGTAAAGCACACCCGCCCGTTGCCTTCGCGGAAGGGGTGAACGTAATTGATGTCGCCCATGATCGGGCCGACCGTCCTCGCAAAAGCCTCCGGGGATAGCCCCTTAAAGTAATTGGCCGCAACAATACGGCGATGAACGTCCGCCATGCCGGTTTGAATGTACTGGCGGAACATGAATTTGATGCCAGCCCTTGGAGATTTCGACGGTCCTGCTCATGTTGCCTCGATGAAGCCTCTCGCTGCGCTGTTCGACCATTCATTGGAGATGTGCTGTTTTCCGGTTTGCCGTTACCTTCATCAATTTTGCCATCCTTGGCGGTTCAAACACACTCCCGCAGAGGGTGGTGATTTCGACCCCCTCTGACATCACCATCCCCCAAAGCGAACACTTTGCGCCACCGTGATCCGCGAAGGCCGCCGTTATCCGGCGGCCGCTGACAGGATCACGGAGCTATCCCATGTCTAGCAATCTGACGGGCCTGCCACCGCGCTATCTGCGCACCCCAGAAGCCGCCCGCTTCGTTGGCCTTTCCATCCGCACGCTCGAGAAGCACCGCATTTACGGCACGGGGCCGCGATACTCGAAACTCGGCGGCCGCGTCGTTTACCGCCTCGAAGATCTGCAGGCCTGGGTTGCCCAGGGCGCCAAAGCATCGACCTCTGATCCGGGAGCGGGAACCGTGCTCCCCGCCAAGCGGCACCCCGATTTCGCACTGGCCCGCGCTGGCCAGCCCCGCCGCTGATTTGTCCGTCGATGCCAGCGCGCCACCGCATGGGATCCGAACGCGAGCAGCTCGAACTATTTCGGGCACTGCCGGGTGACCTCGCCCCGCGCGATGCGCAGGACTTGATGGCTTACCCCTTCTTCAGCCTAGCCAAGACACCGCGGACGATACCGATCGACTTCCGAATGAACGAGATCGCGATCCGCGTCGAGGCGGTGCCCGAGCACGGGATGGCGACAATCTGGGATGCCGACGTGCTCATCTGGGCCGCAAGCCAGATCGTCCAGGCACGCAATAAGGGTCTGTGTACGTCTCGACTCATGGCCGCGACGCCGCACGAGATCCTCAGTTTCACCGGCCGTGGTACTAGCATGCGCGACTACCATCGCCTCAAAGCTGCGCTCGACCGTTTGCAATCCACCACGGTCGCGACGTCGCTACGCCAGGCGCACGAGCGGCGCATGCATCGCTTCTCCTGGATCAACGAATGGACCGAGCATGCCGAGGCGCACGGAAATGCCGCCGGCATCGATCTCATCGTACCGGACTGGTTTTACCGCGCCGTTCTTGATGACGCTCTCGTTCTCACGATCGACACCGCATATTTCAAGCTGACAGGTGGCTTGGAGCGCTGGTTGTACCGCCTTGTGCGCAAGCATGCTGGCAAACAAAGCGCGGGCTGGCGATTCGATTTCCACCATCTCTACATGAAGTCCGCGAGTCTGTCGCCATTCAAGCGCTTCGCCTTCGAGCTGCGCGACATCGTGCGCCGTCAGCCCTTGCCGGGCTATCGCCTCGCTGTGGAACGGGAGGTCCGCGGGCGCGAGCTGCTCGCTTTCATCAGCACTTCATTGTCCACAGGCACCTGTGGACAACCTGTGGAAGCGCTCGTGCTATCGGGAACCAATGGGCACGTGCTATCAGGAACCGGAGGCTCGTGCTATCAGGAACCAGGAGCGGCCTTTTCCTCAACTAGATCAGCGCCTTGCGGCCCGCCTAACTTAGAATCTAACTTAAAAGAGTCTAACTTTCTTGCTGTTGGCGGCGACCGCGGCCAGTGGAAAACCGCAAGGGGAGAGCGATGATCGTCGCGCTCCTCAACCAGAAAGGCGGCGTCGGCAAGACGACGCTCGCCCTGCATCTTGCCGGGCAATGGGCCCGGAAAGGGAAGTGGGTTGTTCTCATAGATGCCGATCCACAAGGCTCGGCACTCGACTGGTCCGGGCAGCGCGCCAGAGACCGTGTCCCAGGGCTCTTTGGCCTCATCGGCCTTGCGCGAGATACGTTGCACCGGGAAGCCCCCGAACTCGCCCGCGATGTAGACCACGTCGTCATTGACGGTCCGCCGCGCGTCGCAGGGCTGATGCGCTCGGCACTGCTTGCAGCCGATCTGGTTCTCATCCCGGCGCAGCCGTCTCCTTTCGACGGATGGGCCTCCGCCGAGATGCTCAGCCTGCTCGGCGAGGCGCGCATCTTCCGCCCGCAGCTTGCCGCGCGTTTCGTGCTCAACCGCTGCGCAGCGCGCACCGTGATCGCCCGTGAGACAGCTGATGGGCTCGCAGATTATGATCCACCGGTGCTTGCTTCCCGGATCGGCCAGCGCGTCGTTTTCGCGGAGGCGGCGCGCAGCGGACGCTTGGTCTGCGACATTGACGAGGCAAGCCACGCGGCGCGTGAGGTCGTCGCGCTCGCCGCTGAAGTGCGAGCACTCGCACCATGACAGAGCCCTCGCCGAAACGTTCGTTTGCGGCACGTCCCAGTGATCCGGATGCACGGGTTCGAAAGCCCGAGCCATCGGCTCTTCCTCGCAATGGCGCCGAGCGCTTCACCGCCCGGCTCACCATTGACGTCACCCCGGCACTGCGCGGCCGCATCAAGATCGCTGCTTTCCGGCGCGGTCAGACCGTCCCCGGCATGCTGCGCGAGCTGCTCGCGCGAGAATTCCCTGACACCGATGGAGAACAATATGACGGCAACGCCGCACACCGGCAAACCTGCAGCCAATGATGCCGCGACCGCTCTCACGCGCGTCGAGCTGACTTGGCTCGAAAAGCGGATCGAGCACTGGATTAAATTTGGCCGGGAAGTCGAGGAGACGATCCTCGACCATCGACGGCGTGTGCTGAGTTTCGCGCCAGGCACCATCTTCGCCTTCGTCCGCTGGGCCTCGAATGACTTCGGCACTGTGGTGTCGCGTGTCGACATCCTGCGCGCGGTCTCACCCGGCGAACCTTACCAGACACTCCCCTTCGTGCGGCCCGGCGGCGAGATCCTGCTTCGCACCAGCGGATGGCCGAAAGTTGAATGCGTCTTGCGCGAGATCGACGCCGTCGAGAAGCTCGGAATAAACGCGGCCGATGCGGCTCCAGATCACTGGCGGCACGTCCACAATCGTCTCGCGGCTGGCGAGCCGTCGCGCCGCTACACCGTCGAGCAGCATCGCGCCTGGCTGTTGCGCCAGAGGACCACGGCATGACGCGCTTCGGTTGGGTCATGTCGACATATTTCGCGAGCCTCGGGGCCGGGCTGTCGGCGCTAATTCATCCTGTCCCGAAGTTGATCTGGAACGCCAGTGCGAGCGTACCGGCCGGACTCTATGCAATCCATCCGGCTGGCGCGCTCTACGTCACCGAGTTGGTCGTGGTGAGGCCGCCCGAGCCCCTCGCCACTTTTCTCGCCGAGCGGCGCTATCTCCCGAAGGGTGTGCCACTGCTGAAGCGCATTCTCGCGCTGCCTGGTCAAGAAGTCTGCCGGAGCGATCTCACCATCACTGTCGATGGAATCGCAATGGGCGACGCGCTCGATCGCGATAGCCGCGGCCGAAAGCTTCCCTGTTGGCAGGGCTGCCGCACTGTCGCAGCGGGCGAGGTCTTTCTCATGAATTGGCAGTCCAGGGACTCACTCGACGGGCGGTATTTTGGCTTTGTCTCAGCCAGCACCATCGTCGGCCGGGCCGATCCCCTTTGGACACACGAAGAGGAATGACCTTGCTTCGATATCGCGGCCACATCGCAAAAGACCTGGGCTTTTCCTGCCGTTCCAAGTCCTCCTTACCGGCCATTTCTGCGTTCAACATGCCTCCGTCGGCGCGAGGCCCTGAGACGAAACATGGCACAGCGTTCGGCGCCAGTCTCGCGCTGGCGTTGATGATCGGCTGCTCTGTGGCTCATGCAGAATCGGCGGCTGTACGGTCAGCAACAGAAGAGGCAACGCAGATCCCGTTCGCAGCATTTGTCGCAGAAGCCTCCCAGCGCTTCGGCATTCCGGTATCCTGGATTCGCGCTGTCATTCGTGCGGAAAGCTTCGACGATGTGCGCGCCATCTCACCCAAGGGCGCCATGGGCCTGATGCAAATCATGCCCGGTACATGGGCCGAACTGCGCCAGCGTTATCATCTCGGCCCCGATCCCTATGACGCGCACGACAACATCATCGCAGGCGCAGGCTTTCTCCGGGAGCTGCACGACCGCTATGGCGCGCCGGGCTTGCTCGCGGCCTACAATGCGGGTCCCACGCGCTGGGAAGACCATCTCGCCACCGGCCGGCCATTGCCTGCCGAGACGCGCGCGTATCTCGCCCGTCTGACGCCGATCATCGCCAGTGAAGGAGCCGTCGACGACACGGTCCTGCTGGGATCCGTTGTCCAGCCTTGGACAGGGGCGTCGCTCTTTCCGGCACTACCAGCGCGGCCATCAGACGAGAGTCAATCCGCAGCGACACCGCATTTTTCGCGCCCATCCAGAGGCCATCCAGCGCAGGATTGGACCGCACTCGCCCCACGTTCCGATGGTCTGTTCGTCAACCTATCAAGCCGGGAGAGGTCGCCATGAGGGTGATCGGGGATCATCGGACTGCGGAGGGCTGTAGAGGGCATTTGCGGAAGTTTGATCGTCAGCGCAGGCAACCAACCATCGGACGGCAAGATAAAGGCGCCGCCTCCCGACGGTCGCATGTGGTTGATTGGGTTGAAGATTTTCGACATGCCGCCCACACGGCCTGCTGGCGCTTCAGCCTGAAACACCAACGATTCCAATGTCTCAAACGCCATCTCTGGAATCGGCGGAGGCGCCGCTAGGCATGACGACGCAGGACGACGACTTCAATCCGCGCCCTGGCCGCATCCGTCACGGCAACCAGGGCGCCCGGCGCCCGAAAAGCTTCGTCGGAGAAGTAATGCGGGCCGCGAAGAAGGCCGGCCACCGAGGCCGGGCCTTCGGTCGAAGCACCGGGACCCTGCGGCGCTCGGCCTTCGGACGCGGCAGGCGCGCGGCGCTGTCCTTATCCTCGCGCTCTCCTAGCCGGCGCGTCGTCATCATGGCGCGGATCGTGCGCCACCAAGGCAAGCGTTTCCGTTCGGCGCCGCTCGCGAAGCACATCGCCTACCTCAAGCGTGAGGGCGTGACCCGCGATGGGGGAGATGTCCGGATGTTCGACGCCGGCTCCGGCGACGCCAACACGAAGGCTTTTGCCGAACGCTGCGAGGAGGACCGGCATCATTTCCGGTTCATGGTGTCGCCCGAGGATGCACACGAGATGGCCGATCTTCGCGGCTTTACGCGGGAGCTGATGAAGGACGCGGAGCGCGACCTCGGCACCCGGCTCGATTGGCTCGCGATCGATCACCGGAACACCGACAATCCCCACATCCATGTGCTTGTCCGCGGCCGTACCGACGACGGCCAGGATCTGGTCATCAGCCGCGACTACATCAGCCAGGGTTTTCGCAGCCGCGCCGCGGAGCGGGTCACACTGGAGTTAGGGCCGCGCACCGAACACGAAATCCGCGCCGGACTGGAAAAGGAGGTCGAGGCGGAACGCTGGACGAGCCTCGACCGGTCGCTCCGCGACATCTCGGATGACGGCGGTGGGATCGCCGACCTGCGTCCGGGAGGCGCTGACGAAGATCCCGAACTGCGCCGGTTGATGATCGGCCGCGCAGCCAAGCTCGAACGCCTCGGTCTCGCCGAGCAAGTGGGCCCAGCGCAATGGACGCTGAAGCCCGGCCTGGAGCCGGCCTTGCGCGATCTCGGCATCCGGGGCGACATCATCAAGACGATGCACCGGGCGATGAGCGGAGCAAACCGCGAACCCAACGTCGCCCGATTCGCGCTTCACGGCGACCGGCCCGACGAACCGGTGCTGGGCCGACTGGTTGAGCGCGGGCTCCATGACGAGCTGAAGGGCACGGCCTTCGCGATCATCGAAGGAGTTGACGGGCGCACCCACCATCTCGTCTTCTCCGACTTGGAGATGACCGGCGACGCGAGACCGGGCGCCATTGTCGAGACGCGATCCTATGACGATGCCGCCGGACGCAAACAGCGGTCGCTCGCCACCCGATCCGACCTGGCAATCGAGGCGCAGATTGCGGCGCCAGGCGCCAACTGGCTCGACCGTCAGCTGCTCGCGAAAGAATCCGCCCTGAGTGGCAGCGGCTTTGGCGCCGAGGTCCGCGAAGCGATGGACCGCCGCATGGACCACCTCGTCAAGCAGGGCCTGGCCCGGCGGCAGGGCCAACGGGTCGTCTTCGCCCGCGATCTCATCAATACTTTACGCCAACGCGAGCTCGATGATGCCGCCGCTCGACTGTCGGCCGAAACGGGGCTTGCTCATCGCCCATCCGCCGAAGGCGAGCATGTCTCGGGCATCTACCGGCAGCGCGTCACACTTGCATCCGGCCGCTTTGCAATGATCGACGATGGACTCGGCTTCCAGCTCGTGCCCTGGAGACCGGCGCTGGAGCGGCAATTGGGAAAGCAGATCAGCGGCGTGATGGCACCGGGAGGTAGTGTTGATTGGAACTTCGGGCGCAAGCGGGGCCTTGGGATCTAGGATGCCTGAAGGCCAGCATTAGGCGGATGTCAATCGGCCTCTTTGAAAGCTAAGGACGCACCAAGAGAGGACCTGGCCTGTGTTTCTGGTCCGGCCGCTATCGCAGAGCGCAAGCAGTCCCATGCTCCGGTCGTCGTGATGGTTTGGAAGAGCTGCGCAGCACGTGGGGGACGAGAGCCCCTCCGATCTAGACGTTCTAGGTGTAGCCGCTTAAGACTTCGAGAGCAGAATCACGGTAAAAATACTGATTTGAGCCGAGGCCCGAATTGGACGACACGCAACGCAGCTTCTATGGATTGAAGTTCGAGAATACGTTTCTTCGTGCAAAAGGAAAGGCGTTCGAAGCCTTCTTCGCGCGTGCCATGGCACACGGCTTCGCCGGAGACTTCGAGCCCGTTCGGCCTTACGGCCCGAAGGGTGATCTAAAGTGCGACGGTTTCCGGCCCAGCGACGGCACCGTCTATCAATCCTATGGCCCCGACCACATGAAGCTCGCCGACCTCCTTGTGAAGATCGACGAGGATTTCCATGGAGCCGTCGCGCACTGGGGATCGAAGATGCGCCGCTGGGAATTCGTCCACAACGATGTGCGCGGCCTGCCAGCCGAAGCCGTACGGAAGCTTGATGATCTGAGGGTGGCGCACCCGAACGTCGACATCTCCGTTTTCGGCGAGGCCGAGATGCGCCAAGTTGCAATGGCTCTGGCGCTCCACCAGCTCGAAGATCTGTTCGGAGCTGTTCCCTCTCAGCGAACGCTCGAAAAGCTCGACTTCGCTGCGTTAAAGCCAGTCCTGGCGGCCATTCAGCGCCAAGTCCCCAACGCCGACCCACCCATCGCAGCGCCGACTCCCCTCAAGCTGCAAAACAACTGCCTGTCCGATGATGCTGCCGCCCTGCTACGCCAGGGCCGGATGCGTGAGAAGCTCGTCCAGGACTTTTTCGACCGCTGGCCAGACCCTAGCTTCGGAGAAGACATCGCTGAGGCCTTCCGGACACGCTATCAATCCCTGAAGTCGGTCGGCCTCAGCGCTGACCAGATCTTCGGCGAGCTTCAGGCCTTTGCGGGCGGGATGGATGGCGAACCGTCGCATCAAGGCGCCGTGCTCGCGGTCCTGTCCTATTTCTTCGAGCGTTGCGACATCTTCGAGGAAGTCGTCCCGAGCATAACTGCATGATCCTCCCGACCAAACATATCCGGCCAGACCGTGCTCTCCTAGCTGTTGGAGGAGAGCTGCTCGGCCGCCTACGAGAGCCTATGACTGTCTCGCGCCTTTGGGATGAGCTTCGACGCCGGAGGGGCGATCCGTCCGAGCCCGCGCCGGTCAGCTACGACTGGTTCGTTTTAGCCCTCGACCTGCTCTACATGGTTGGCGCAGTGGAGTTCGAGCGAGGCCTTATTCGGAAGATTGCGTCGTGATTCATGGCGTGTCTAGCGATCTGTTGAGCTTTAAGACCTTGACCTTTAGGCCAGGGCTGAACATCCTACTCGCAGACAAGAGCGAGGGCGCAACTGATCGGCAATCACGCAATGGAGCGGGCAAGACCAGCTTCGTCGAGCTGATTCATTTCCTGTTTGGCGCGAATGCAGACAGGGAGAGCATCTTCCGTTCCGCAGAACTGACGCCATGGACCTTCGAAGCGCGGGTAGACGTAGGTGGTGGCGTCGTGAACATTGCTCGGTCGGGGGCAAAGCCGTCCCGTATCCGAATTCAAGGCGATACATCGCGTTGGCCGCTTCAGCCAAGTCTCGAGAAGTCAGGCGACTTAGCCTTCTCTCAGGAGCAGTGGCGCACGCTGCTTGGAGCAGTGTTCTTCCGTCTGAGCATTGAGCCCGAAGACGAAGGGCGCGGCCGATTTCGGCCGACCTTTCGTTCGCTCTTCTCTTATTTCGCGCGCCGCCAGAACAGCGGAGGCCTGCTCTCGCCAACGCAACAATCGACGAGGCAGCAGCCTTGGGACCAGCAAGTCGCCGTCTCCTATCTGCTAGGGCTCGACGCTCGTGTTTCGCAAGAATTTCAGGAAGTCCGGACGCAGGAAAAGGCGATGGCCGAGCTTCGAAAGGCGGCCAGAGAGGGCAGCCTGGGCCGTTACTTCGGTACAGCCGCAGACCTTCGGACCCGCTTGACCATCGCTGAGGCGCGCGCCCGGCGTCTTCGGGAGCAGGTAGCGAATTTCAATGTGGTGCCTGAGTACACCGCGCTCGAGCAGGAAGCATCCTCTATCACCCGGGACATCTCCGTCCTCAATGATGAGAACACCACTGACCGCGAACTCATACTACAGTTGCAGGACGCCCTCGACAGCGAACAACCGCCCGCCACGGCCAATGTCGATCGGCTCTACAGGGACGCAGGGGTGGTGCTGCCCGGGACGGTCGGCCGGCGCTTCGAAGAGGTCATCCAATTCCACCAGGCCGTGATCCAGAACCGCCGCTCACATCTCTCGTCAGAAGTGCAGTCGGCGCAGGCCCGCATCGCAGAGCGAGACCGCCGGCGCGAAAGACAGGGTGAACGGCGGCGTCAGTTGATGGGGATTCTCCAATCCGGCGGGGCGTTGGAACACTATGCCCGGCTTCAGGAGGAGGCTGGGCGGGCCGAGGCCGAAGCAGAAGGGCTACGCCAGCGTCTTGCTACGGCGGAGCGTATCGAGAGCACAAAGGCGGAGCTCGACATCGAACGGGCCCGCCTTCTGAAGGCTCTGCAGGACGATCTGCATGAGCGCCAGCAGGTGCTCTCGGAATCCATCCTCATCTTTGAGGAGCTGTCCAACACGCTGTATGAGCGGGCAGGCAGCCTAACGATCAGTGCGACGCCTAACGGCCCGACCGTCGACATCAGAATTGATGCGCAGCGGAGCAAGGGCATCACGAACATGCAGATCTTCTGCTTTGACCTGATGCTGGCCGATCTAGCGACCCGACGTGGGCTCGGGCCGGGCTTCCTCATTCACGACAGCCATCTGTTCGACGGAGTGGACGAGCGGCAGGTCGCCAAGGCTCTACAACTCGGCGCCGATCACGCCTCGGCGGTGGGCTATCAGTACATCGTAACCATGAACTCAGACGCGCTGCCCAGAGACGGCTTCCGGCCGGGATTCGACGTTAGCTCATTTGTGTTACCCATCAAGCTTACGGACGCCACGGAGACCGGCGGCTTGTTTGGCCTACGCTTTAACTAACCAGTGGCTGATATACCGCCTGGGATCAAAGTGAAGGCCTACGGGTTAAATTCGGGAGCGGTCGCTTTCCTCAATTCGACAGACTTCCGCTTCGGGTCCGCACGGGCCAAAGAATCGGCCATTATGAGGGACCGCGTTGGCGTCGAGAGCCGCCATACGCGCCATCCGATTCCTTCGCTACGCTATCCCTCAGCCCGGCGCCTCGCAACTTGGACTTGCGGCGGCTGCCCGATAGGATTCTGGTCTTCTGTCACTATGAACGCGACCAAAATCTTCTGGGGACAAGTAATTCTCGTCAGCGCAGTCGTGCTCGCCTTCATGTGGGGCGCGACGGAATGGGTCGCCTGGCGCCTTGCCTTCCAGCCCCAGCTCGGCCATCCCTGGTTCGAAATTCTCGGTTGGCCGGTCTATCAACCACCGGCTTTCTTCTGGTGGTGGTTCGCCTACGACCCCTATGCGCCGCAGATCTTCATCGAGGGCGCCTATGTCGCCGCCTCCGGCGGGATCGCCGCTGTCATTGTGGCGATCGCGATGTCAGTCTGGCGAGCGCGAGAGGTCAAGCGCATCACCACTTATGGCTCGGCAAGGTGGGCCGAGGCCCGCGAAGTTCGTGATGCTGGCCTTCTCGGCCATGACGGCGCGCTCCTCGGCCGTTGGTGCGATCAGTACCTTCGTCACGACGGCCCCGAGCATGTTTTGTGCTTCGCGCCAACCCGATCCGGTAAGGGCGTCGGCCTCGTGGTGCCGACGCTCCTGACCTGGCCGGGATCGGCGATTGTCCACGATATCAAGGGCGAGAACTGGACTCTCACTGCCGGCTGGCGCGCCTGCTTCGGCCGCGTGCTGCTGTTCGATCCGACCAATGCCGCGAGCGCGGCATATAATCCGCTACTGGAGGTTCGCCGCGGCGAGTGGGAGGTGCGCGATGTCCAAAACATCGCGGATGTCCTCGTCGATCCCGAAGGCGCCTTGGAGCGCCGCAATCACTGGGAGAAGACAAGCCATTCGCTGCTCGTAGGCGCGATCCTGCACGTGCTCTACGCTGAGCCCGATAAAACGCTCGCCGGCGTCGCCAACTTCCTCTCCGATCCGCGCCGCCCGATCGAAACGACATTGCGCGCCATGATGACGACCCCGCATCTTGGTGAACTTGGCGTGCATCCGGTCGTGGCGAGTTCAGCGCGTGAGCTTCTGAATAAGAGTGACAACGAGCGCTCGGGTGTGCTTTCCACCGCCATGTCGTTCCTCGGCCTCTACCGCGATCCGGTCGTGGCGACTGTGACCCGTCAATGCGACTGGCGTATCCGCGATCTGGTCGAAGGCAGTGCGCCTGCTACTCTCTACCTCGTGGTGCCTCCCTCCGACATCAGCCGTACCAAGCCCCTTGTGCGCCTGATCCTCAATCAGATCGGCCGGCGGCTGACCGAGGATTTGGAGGCGGAGCGCCGGCGGCATCGCTTGCTGCTGATGCTCGATGAGTTTCCGGCTTTGGGCCGGCTCGACTTCTTCGAGAGCGCGCTCGCCTTCATGGCGGGCTATGGCCTGAAAAGCTTCCTGATCGCGCAATCGCTGAATCAGATTGAGAAGGCTTATGGCCAGAACAATTCGATCCTCGACAATTGCCATGTGCGTGTGAGCTTCGCGACCAACGACGAGCGCACGGCCAAGCGCGTTTCGGACGCCCTCGGCACGGCGACGGAAATGCGTGCGATGAAGAACTATGCGGGACATCGGCTCAGCCCGTGGCTCGGCCATCTGATGGTGTCCCGGCAGGAGACAGCGCGGCCGTTGCTCACGCCTGGCGAGGTGATGCAGCTCCCTCACGATGACGAGCTGGTGCTCGTCTCAGGCTGCTTGCCGATCCGGGCCAAGAAGGCTCGCTATTTCGAAGATTCGGAACTCAAAGCACGCATCTTGCCGCCGCCGCCACTGATCCGGCCCAATGCGCCGTCCGGCCCACATAGAGTTATTCAAACCGTTCCCAAAGCGGATTGGGATGGCGCCATCGTGCCGGCGCCGATAGCCTCGACGACGGACGACCCCGCCAATGCAGGCATCCGACGTGAGCCGGAACTACCCGAGCATGAGGCAATCGTCCCCGAGCCCCGAAAGGCAGTCCATGAGTTTGAGCCGATGGAAGATGAACCAGAGGATGAACCACAGCGCCAACGCCTGATTCAGCGGACGATGGGGAGCATGGCCCGCCAAGTCTCGCTCGATCCCGCCGATGACATGGGAATGTAAGCCCGATGCGGAGCAAGCACACCTTCCGCCTGCCTCCCGATCTTGCGGGAAACTTAGCCGACTATGCCGCGCGCAAAGGCGTGCCGCAGGCCTTGGTCGTGGAGGCAGCGCTTGCCTCGCATTTATCGCCAGACGGGGCCGATCGTCTGGAGGCGGCGTTGGCGCGCCGGCTCGATCGCATTACGCGGCAGATCGAGCGCCTCGAACGGCATATCACCATCTCGAATGAGGCGCTCGCAGTGTTTGTTCGCTTCTGGCTCACCAGCACGCCACCCTTGCCGGACACGGCTTTAGCAGCAGCCCAAATCAAAGGCAGAGAGCGTTACGAAGGTTTCGTCGAGGCGCTCGGCCGGCGTCTCGCGCGGGGACGCAAGCTTGCAGATGAGATTGGCCGCGATGTCGAACCGGCTGCGCCCAAAAACGGCGCGGACACAACTTAGACGCTGCTTGAAAATTCATTCCCGGCCTTTCTCGCACACGAGCCCCTCATCATGGGCGAGCGCGTTTAGAGAATCACACCCTAATGCTGTCAATGTTGCAGGCACACTACTGACGCATACTCGCAAGGCCGGCTCTATGACCCTGAGGACTGAAATCTCTATCGTGTCGGCGACGGCGAGTGCTCGGGTCGCCCAGCCGCCTTGTTTTCAATATGCGTCGCCACACCTCAAAATTAAAGCAGGCCCAAGTTGCGCGGACCTCAGCGTCACATCTCGGGCGCAAGCCGTCCTAGGTTTTTGACAACGAGACGCCGGGCAACAGAATGGCCGAAATTCTAGGTAAATTGAAGGGTTAACCCCATGGTTGCCTTGCAATGAGGGGACACGCTCTCAAACCGCGTTGAACAGGGATCTTTCAATGGCGTCAAAACAACAGTTTTCGAGAAGGCTCCGACGACGAAGTGCAAGAAGCCAACGTAGTGAAACTAAGAGCCCGGGCAACGGCGCCGTTCGTGATTGGCTGAAGCATTCCGTGCCGCGGGTCAGGTCAATTCAATCTTCCCGCTTCGTATCCTTGCCATGGTCTGGTTTTTTGGCTAGGACGGAGCAAATGTGAAATGGGGATGGGGTTCCCCAAAACCGCCGAAGTGGCTGATGACTCCTGCCGTCCGACACAATACCGGGGGAGGAAGCGTTCGTGCCCATCAACCATTGCGGCGTTGAATATTCTACCTTGCCGCCACCGGCTCAGCAAATCGCCGATTTCTGTCCTGTCCACCGTCCCGCATCTTTGCATCATGGGAACGGCTTATGACCGCTGTTTGGGCGCTAGCCGCGCTGTGGTTTGGGCTTGCTCTGATTGCTAGTCTTATCGCGATCCACTTTCGCATTTCGATCGCACTTTCGGAAATCATAGTTGGCGCGCTTGCTCAGTTGACCATCGGCACAGCGCTGGGTTCTGAGTTTTTGGGCACCGATGAGCCCTGGGTTAAAACCCTTGCGGGGCTTGGCGCGATCATGCTGACCTTTTTGGCGGGCGCCGAGCTTGACCCGGATGTCTTCAAGCTGAAATGGAAAGAGGCGGTCGCGATTGGAGTAGCAAGTTTCCTTTTGCCGTTCCTCGGTTGCGCGGCGGCAGCAAACATGCTGCTTGGATGGGGGGCAAGGCCGAGTTTGCTTGCGGGCCTTGCGCTAGCCGCGACTTCGGTCGCGGTTGTCTACACCGTGATGATGGAGTTTGGCTTCAATAAAACGAACTTTGGCAAGGTGATCCTCGCAGGCTGCTTTGTTACCGATCTTGGGACGGTCATCGGCCTTGGTCTTATTTTCGCGCCATTCACGCTGAAGACCCTGATCTTTATTGGCGTGAGCCTTCCTGCCATCGTCGCGCTCCCTTGGCTTGTGCCACGCATTTTCCGCGTTTGTGGTGGAAAACCATCCGAGTTTGAAGCAAAATTTTTGCTTTTCTGTCTGCTTGGATCAGGCGCGCTCGCGCTCTGGGCTGGGAGCGAAGCGGTGCTTCCTGCCTATCTCATTGGGATGGCGCTTGCGGGATCCGTCGGCAGGGATCACGTGCTTATTAGGCGCTTGCGCACCCTGACAATTGGTTTGCTGACGCCCTTTTATTTCACCCGGGCAGGCTATTTGGTCTCAATCCCGGCGATCATCGCCGCCCCCGTCGGCTTTCTAATTTTCCTTGCCGTCGAGGCGTCCACAAAAATCGTTAGCGTTTATCCGGTCGCAAGATATTTCGGCTCGCAACCGAAAGACGCTATGTACACCACTCTCATTATGTCGACTGGGCTGACCTTCGGGACAATCGCGTCTCTCTTCGGCCTGTCGCACGGAATCATCGATCGAAGCCAGTACTCAATATTGGTGGCCTCAATTATTGGAACGGCGATCATTCCGACACTTATCGCCAACACATTCTTTTTGCCGCGCCATTTGCTTCCTCCTGAGGAGGAAGGAGCTCTATTCCACGCACCAGCTGCCAAAACCTTGAGCAAAGTCTCGGACACGCTCGAATGACGGATTCTATATTCGGCAAGATCCTTCATGCCAACGATGGCTCGGAATGTGCGTTCCACGCCTTCGAGCTAGCACTCCTGCTCGCAAAACAGAACAACTGCGAACTCCACATGGTCTCAGTCGAAGAGATCGACTATGTGCCTGAGCAAATCGAAGAGGTACGGGAGGAAGCGGGAAGTGCTGCCCAGCGGTTCCATAGCGTTCTTCAACGTGCACAAAAACGTGCCGATGAAGCTCAAGTGGCATTGCACACCCATGTGTTAACCGGCCATCCGGTGCGGACCGTTGTCAATATTGCCGCCGAACTCAAAGCAGAATTGCTCGTCATCGGGGCAAGGGGCCATTCGGCGCTATATGAGCGTTTGGTTGGCAGCCGCGCGGACCGCATCATGCAGCTCGCACACTGTCCGGTGCTCGTCGTGAAGTAAGATGACAGCCGGGTATGCTCGACGCAAACAGGCTAGAACCAGCGACGACGACCGATGCTTGGGACGCACTGCTTACTCTCCTTCTATTCGATGTGGCAATCCTCGAGCGCATCATCCACCAATAATAAATAAGAGTATCCAGAATTGTTTCATGAGCTGGACGAAAGAGTTCACCCTCTTGCCCGGATTTCCGGTATCTTCAAAATGACTGACGCAAGCGCGCGCCGAGCCTGCTAACAATGACATATAGCGCCGGCATCACCAGCAGCACCAACGGAAGCTGCACGATCAAGCCGGAGACGATGGCGATCGCGAGCGGCTGCTGCATCGCCGATCCCTCCCCAATCGCGAGCGCCAGTGGCAAAAGGGTTAGAATTGCTGCTATGGTTGTCATTGCAATTGGACGCATGCGGTTGCGTCCCGCCGCGACCAGAGAGTCCAAGTTTGGCATTCCGGTCGCCCGCAGATCATCAAACTCGGAAAAGAAGAAGATTGCGACTTCGGTGACGACACCGATGATCATGGTCATGCCCATCATCGCCGTGATGTTGAGCTCGATGCCCGTCAGCCAGAGACCGATAAAGACAGCACAGGTCGCAAGCAGCGGCATGATCAGGATCGAGATCGCGACCGAAAACCGCTCGTAAAGAAACAACAGCAGTGCGAATACGGCGCCGATGGCCGCGGCGAACACTAGAAGAAGTCCCCGAAACGCAATTTGTTGCTGCTGATAAAGGCCGCCCAATTCATATCGAATGGTCTGCGGTAAGAATCTAGGCTGGTCGAGCATGCGGGCCACGTCCGCGGCGGCCGAGCCGAGATCGCGCCCTTCCAGGCGGCCGGTCACCGCCACCATATGCTGCAAGTTTTCGCGAGTGATTTGCGGTTGCCCGCTCACCGCCTTGATGCTTGCGATCCGTTGCAACGGGAAAATATGGCCGTCCGGCGCGCGGAGAGGAAGATTCCCGAGATCAAGCTCGGTCTTGCGGAAGCGGGCCGGCGACCAAACACGCACGCCAATCTGCTTCAACAAGGTCGGAATCTGTGTCACGACCCGCCCGTGCAGGAAGAGATCGGCGATGCGGGTCGCTTCGGCAGGGTCGATACCTTCGAAAGCCGCTTTGACCCGGTCGATGCTGATATCAAGAGCGTCGCCAGCCGGGTTAATACCGTTGCGCACCTCAACGATTCCGCCGATCTTACTAATCCCAGCGGCGACCTTCCTTGCCGCCGCAATCAAAACGTCGGGGTTATCACCATAAAGCTTGACCTCAATCGGTTGCGGAACCGCGGTAAGATCGCCGATCAGATCCTCCATCAGTTGCGCCAGCTCGACGTCCAAACCTGGCACCTCATTTTCGATGCGCGCGCGGACGGCGCTCATCACCGCGAAGATCGGGCGGCGCCCGCTTGATTTGAGCTTGACAAAGAAATCGCCTTCGTTGGCCTCACTGATGTGGCCGCCCAGACTGAGCCCGGTGCGGCGCGACCAAGTGGCAACGTCCGGCGTTGCCTTCAGAATAGCTTCGACTTGTCCTAACAGACGATCAGTCTCCGACAAGGCCGTTCCGGGTGGCGAACGATAGTCGATGATGAAGCCGCCTTCATCCATCACCGGCATGAATCCCGTCCCGACCCATTGAAACGCAAGATACCCGGCGGCGGCTAAAGGAAGCGTGATACCCGCAACCACCCAATCCGGCCGCCGCACTATCCAGGTCGAGAGCAACGCATAGCGCTCTTTGAACCAGCGCGTTAGCCCGCCTGAATCCTCGCGTTCGGACTCGTGCGACCCAAGCAGCCATTCTGCTGCGAGGGGGACTGCCAGCCATGTTATGGCGAATGAGAACACCAGGCTCGCGGCCATCGTCAACGACAATGCTTTGAAGAACGCCCCAGTGATGCCGCTAAACATCGCGAGCGGCAGAAAGATCACAATGGTTGCGGCACTGGATGCAACCAAAGGGCGCGTGAATTCGCTTGCCGCCCGTAAGGCCACGCTATTTATCGTTCCGCGTCCGTAGATAGATTTAGGGGCGGCGCCACCCCGCACGCGGCGGATAATTTGTTCGACCATGACAATGGCGTCATCGATGATAAGACCCACCGCGGCCGCCATGCCCCCCAAGGTCATGATATTGAAGCTCATATCCATAACCGAGAGCAGGATGATAGTGGCGGACAAAGCTGCCGGCACCACCAGCATCGCGATGAGCATTACCTTTAAGCTGCGTAGAAAAACCAGAAGCACGAGTGCGGCGAGAATGGTGCCGATGATGATGGCATCGCGCACGCTGCCGGCGGAAGCGGTGACGAGTTCGCTCTGGTCGTACCAGTTCGTCATCTGCACGGCTACTGGCAGTTTGGAGCGGAATGCTTGCAGGTGCGATCTGACCTCGCTCGCGATCTGCACGCTATTGCCACCCGGCTGTTGATAGATGTTGATCAGAATCGCGTCCTTGCCGTCGGCCGTGACGCGTGTCCACTGCGGCACGGTCGAGAGTTCCACCGTCGCCACATCGCCGACGGTCGTTACTCCGTCTGGGCCGGTGCGAACCGCGATGCGGCGCAAATTGTCGATGCCGCGCAGCGTGTCATTCGCGATCACCAGATATAGCCTGTAGCGATCTTCAACGCGCCCAACTGCCTGCAGCACATTGCTCGTGCCCACCGCCTTGGCGACATCGTCGACGGTGACGCCGGCAGCCATAAGTTTATCGGGATCGATCAGCACATGGTATTCCTGATCGCTGCCACCCAAGACTGCAACATTTCCAACGCCAGCAATGCCGGCCAACAATGGCCGCACCTGAAACAGCGCGATATCTCGGATTTCAGAAAGCGGGACCGTGCCCGAGACCATGCTGTAGCTGATAATCGGGAACACCGTCGGATCCATGCGCCGTACCTGGATCGTTGTGCCCGGAGGGAGTTGTGGCAGAAGCTGGCCCGCCTCCGCATTTACCTGCAACATGGCCAAGGCCATGTCCGTGCCCCATTTGAAAAAGATCGATACGTCGGCGGTGCCGCGGCTCGTGGCGGAGCGAACATCAGTCACATTTGGCACCCTACGGACGGCCTGCTCGATGGGGGCCGTCACCTGGAGTACCATCTGCTCGGCTGGACGATCGCCGGCATCGATGCTCAGGCGCACGTGGGCAATGCTCACGTTGGGGAATAGCGTGACCGGCAACGAGAGCCCGGCAACCCCACCGGCAACAACTGGAAGTAAAAGGAGAAACAACAACGATCGGCGATGCGATGCAATCCAGTCGGTCAACATGGAAAACCTAGGGATTCGTCGCCGCGAGTACCGTCTCGCGCACCGCCATGCCGTCCTGTAGCTCGTAGTTCCCCAACGAGACGACCTGGAGCGAAGGGTCGAATTCGCCGTAAATCTCTGTCAATTGATCGGTTTCGATCCCAGTTGTTACATTGATGCGCTTGGCGTGGCCGTTCGTGATCTGAAATATGTAGCTGCCCTTATCGTCCTGGAGCACAGCATTGCGCGGCACGACCCAACAGTCGTGCCGGGACAAAGTGATGACTACCGAAACCAAGGTCCCGGGGATCAGGCTGGCGGGTTGTGTCACATCGATCCAGGCGTCGATGAGCTTGGTTGCCGGATTGACGGTCCCACCGATCTGACGCACTTTTCCTTTTATCGATTGCGCTGCCGTCGAGAGAATGGGCGTGGCTTCGGTCGGCATGCCTGGGGCAATGCCGTCAGCGGCCTCCGGCTTCAACCCGACGGAGATGCCGACACCCTGATCTGTACGGGCGAGCTTCATTATTGCCGTGTTGGCCTGCAGCCGGTCGCCCGGCGCGGCCATTACCTGCGCGACATACCCCTTGAAAGGAGCGGTCGCAAGCTGAGTGAGCTGATCGTTGCCAAGTTTGCGCTCGCTCTCCAGCGCGACGGTCGCATCACTGACTGCCTTCTGTGCGGTTGCGACCTGGGCATTGGTGGCAAGATGCTGCGCCCTGAGCGTCTGCTGCCGCTCCAGGTCCCTTTTTGCGAACTCGAGCGCAGCCGCTGCCTGCTCGTAGCCCTGGCGTGTTGCCGGATCGGCCGTGATTGTAACTAGAGAATCGCCGCTGCGAACCTTCTGACCGGCGCGAACATAAAGGTCGGTTATTTGGCCGGGATGCGGAAAGCTGACATCAACCATCGACTCCTCGGTTGCCGCCACCGTTCCATAGCCCATCACGGTATCGGGGAGCTCCTGGCGCCGCAGTGCGACTGTTTCGACCTGCACCGATGGCGTGTCACCAGCGCCAAGGGCACCGCAAGGGACAAGCGAGACGACAATGAGAGGCAGTGCGGTAAAACATCTAACGCAAATTTGAGTCAAAGCATCCTCCCTAGGTCGAGGCGCAGGCTCGGCAAACGGCTACCGATGAGGGTTTGCAGCCCGACGCGCTGCTGCAAGATAATACGCTCCAAACTGACGGTGAAAATTTCCTTTGCCAGCAGTGATGTTTGAAGCTCGACAAACGTGCGTTCATCGAGGTTCCCGGCCCGGTATGCAGGCTCGGCACCAGCGACTGCGTCGCGCAGCCTCCGGGCGGCCTCCATGCTCGAACGGTATTGTTTCTCTACGAACCGCAGCTCGCTAATCAGCCGTTTGGCCTCGCCATAGGCGTTGTTTAGGCGGGCCTGGTACTCCTCCCACAGCTGCTCGCGGGTGGCGCGCTCGATCGCGATGTTGCCTTGGTTGCGATCGAAAATCGGGAGGCTGATCGTGACTGCCATCGGCAGGGATCTGATGGCGGTAGTGTCAGTTGAATAGGCCGGAGTGACGCTCAGCCGAGGAAACTGCTCGATCACCGCCTGCCGGACCTTTTCTTCCTCAGCCTGGTAGCCCGCCCGCAACGCGAGCAAATCCGGCCGTCGCGCGGCAAGATCCATCAACAGCGATTCGAGCTTTGCCGCGTCGATAGCCGGCAGCCGCACTTTATCAGCCAGGCGCACCGTCGTACCCGGAGTTAGCCCGAGCAAAGCATTGAGGTCGTGCTTATTCTTGAGGATGAGCTGGTCGAGGTCGTTTAGCTCGGTTTCGGCCGAATTCAGCGCAACGAGATCAATGGTAACGGTCGTAAGTACCTCGTTGCCGGCCTGCATCGCCTCAAACGACCGCTGATATCTGGCCTTGAAAAGTTGCACTTTCTCCTTAGTTAGCCGGCGCTGCTTGGCGAGAGAGATTGCTTCGATGAACAGCAACCGCGCGCGGCTCACAATTTGCCACTCTTGCCAGGTAACGTCGAGCTCTACTCTGACCTCACTGGCATGAGCCGCCGCCTTGCGGGTCGAGAGTGTCAATAATGGAACGAGATCCTGCGATAAGCTGGCCAAAATGGAATTGGCGGTTCCAGGTCCACCGATCAGAGGACCGTAGCTGAAGCTGAATTGCGGATTGGGAAGAATTCCGGCGGCAAAGACCTGCGCCCGCGCGACCCCGACCCTGCTCCTGGTAGCCCGGAGGTCTGGATTGTTGGCAACCGCAATTATGGCGACATCGTCGATGTCGAGCGGCTGACGCAGGTCCAGGCGATGAGTTCCGAGCTCCGGCAGCGGAAATTCATCCGCGCTCACGACTAGATCCCGCTCGCTTGACCGCAGGTCTGGCTGCTCGGCGAGCGGTGCGGGCGTATAGGCGGCGCAAGACGAAAGAATTATGCCCATCACGCACACTGTTGCGGCTGCCCGGAGGGCGGGAATTTGCATGATAGTCCCAAGTCTCCTCTCGATTGCCTACTCAGCCGGTCCTGCCGAATGCCAAGCCGCCCATGGGCGGCTCGAAGTGTTCGCAATCTTCCCGCCGAAAGGCTATTCCCCGTTGCAAATCCGCAATCACTTTGCGACTAGCACTGGACATGGTGCGAGTTGCATGATCCGATTAGTCCGGCTTCCGATCATTCGCTCGTACAACGCAGAGTGCCCCTTAGCACCAATGATAAGCAAGTCCGCGTCGAAGTCGGCAGCAAGCCCGACTATGTCCCGCACGGGGCGGCCCGGCAAGACATGGGTATGAAGACGCACGTGGCTTTCTTCCGCCATTACGCGCGCACGCTCGATTGCGTCATGAAATCGATGGCCGGCTGCTGCTATCATCTCGCCAACTTCTCCGACGAGTTCCTCCGGCACATAGGGTATTTCCTCGACGCAAACCATGTGAAGATCAGCCTGATTTTGCTTGGCTACGTCCAGTGCCAGCGATAGCGCATGGAAAGCAGGCTCCGAGCCGTCATTAGCGTGCAAGATTTTGTTGAACATCACGGCCTCATACTTTTCTGCATCGGATTGATGACTTTTCCGGCCCCTTCGGCCAAAACCAAGTGTCTCCGTCCTTTGTCTTTCGAGGCGACAAACACGATGCAGGCAACGACAAACGCGCCTAGGATTGCCGAGGAGCCAACGGTGCCGAGCCCTAAGCCGCCTTGCTCGTGGGTCTTGGTGAGAAGATCCCCAACCGTTGCGCCCAAAGGACGCGTTAATACGAAGGCTGCCCAAAACAACGTTGTCTTCGAAATCCGGGAAAAGTAATGGGCCAAAACGATCACGGCCAAGGTACCGGTAATTAAAAGCGCGCCGCCCGCAAATCCGAGACCTGAGCTGTCGGAGAGAAAATCTCCGAGCGCCGTTCCGAGGGTGTTGGAAAAGAGAATAGTGGTCCAATAGAAGGCTTCGACTTTGGGTGCCTTGATATTGTCGACTGATAAGGAGCCAACATAGATTCGCCATAGGGCAAGGATCGACAAGAGAATTGTGATTAGGATCGCAGCCCCAGCGGGATAGCCGAGATCAACCGTACGATCCATGAAATCTGACATGGTTGTGCCGGCGGTTGTGGTCGAAAGAATAACCGCCCAATAGAGAAATGGATGGAAGCCCTTCGCTGCGAGCTGCAAGACAACCGTAATAACAAATACTCCCATCAATATAATTGTGCTGGCGGCGTAGCCTACATTTAAAGTCATCGATAAAAGGTCTCCGGCGGTTTCTCCGAGCATGGTCACGCAAATCTTTATTACCCAAAATAGAAGGGTAACTTCAGCAACCTTATTCATTGCGCCTATTCCTTTCGTGCGTGCTGATTAAGCGGCACGTAGTTTTTTTCGAAACCCTGATTGAGGTGACGCACGCGGCGGGAAGCCCGTGGCGACAGATTTCTCAATAGTGGAGGCGTTCGTTTAAGGTAGTTTTATGGGACAGGAGAGGCTGGTGAGGTGGAAGAGCCCGGTGCAAGCCTGCCACAAGCGTCCGCTACAAGACCGAGCGATGCGGCCGAATTGACCGAACGGGATTGAGCAACATGCCATGCGCCTGTTGATCGTCGAAGATGAAGCCAGAATTGTAGAGCTCCTTGAAAGGGCCCTTACGAAAGCGGGCTTCACTGTCGATACAGCATCCACTTGCTCCGACGCTCGGGAGGCCCTGTCGCTCAATCCCTACGACATCGCCATTCTCGATCTAGGGCTGCCAGATGGTGATGGCTTGATCCTTCTCGATGAGGTTAGATCTGCCAAAAATCAGGTTCCCGTACTCGTTCTAACCGCCCGCGATACGGTTGAAGACCGCGTCGGCGGATTGGACTCAGGCGCCGATGACTATTTGGTCAAACCATTTGCAATGTCCGAGCTCATTGCGAGGATTAAAGCCTTGTTGCGGCGCCCCGGAGGCGCACTCGGGACAATGCTATGCGCGGGCAATCTGATTTTCGATAGCATAGGTCGCGACCTGCAAATTGGTGGGCGACCGTTGGCGCTTCCACGCCGCGAGGCTGCGATTGTGGAACACTTGCTTAGACGCCTCAACCGGGTGGTCCCAAAGGCCGTGCTGGAGGAAAAACTATATGGGTTCGGAGACGAACTCGATTCTAACGCGATACCAGTGCATATCCATCACCTCCGGCGCAGGCTCGCGGACGCGAGAGCGACGGTAGAAATCCACACGGTCCGAGGCATTGGCTATCTATTGACGGAAACTGAAAGATGATGCCGCGCGCCTCGCTTTCCTTACAGCTTCGCCTTGCAGCGAGGCTCACGGTCCTATTCATACTCACTTCCGCTGCCGCCGTCGGCCTCTTGTTATGGAAAGCCCATGTCACCACAGGCACCCTTGAGGATCGTGAATTGAACGAGCGCGCCATGGATCTGGCCAAGTCTGTCAGGGCCGACTCAGAAGGAAAGCCGCTACTGAAATTGCCAAAGAAACTTGAGAGGGCTTATGCAGAGAGTCCGGAAGACAACATGTTCGCCATCCGGACAATCAGCAACCAATTGCTCGCGGCTTCCCCAGAGAGTTTTGGTAACCGGGTTGCGTCCTGGCCAGCACCGGCGGATGGGGCGAGCTACTTCCGACTGCAGGATTCCAAGGATCCATCACGACACCACTATGGCCTCAATGTCGCTCTAGACAGTGCCGCCGGCCTCCTTTGGATAACAGTCGCACAAGCGGCGGAGAGTGATGAACTCGCCGATTCTCTGATGTGGGAATTTGTCACGGACATCGCTTGGGCAATTCCGCTCTTCGGAGCTATCACCCTCGGGACGGCCGTTCTGGCTATTCGCAGCGGATTGAAGCCAATAAAAAAAATTTCGAAGACGGCGGCGGCTATTGGACCGGCAGCGACTTTGGTTCGGCTGCCCGAAGGCAACCTTCCGAGCGAAATAGCCCCGCTCGTAACGGCCATGAACCGGGCGCTAGACCGGCTCGAGCAGGGTTTCGCTATTCAACGCGAGTTTACCGCGAATGCTGCTCATGAGCTGCGTACGCCACTCGCCATAGTCACCAGTGCTCTCGATACGATGGAGGGCAATGGCGAACTTGAAAAGCTCAGATCCGACGTGGCGCGGATGAACCGCCTCGTCGACCAACTTCTTCGGGTCGCGCGGCTTGATGCAATTGCCATAAATGTTTCCGAGACGGTAAATCTGAACGAAGTTGCGGCCGAGCTTGTCGCGGGGATGGCACCATGGGCGATCGCCAAACGGAGGCAGCTGGCATTTCAGGGAGCTGAAGAACCGGTTCGGATCAAAGGCAACGCGCAGGCAATCACCGACGCGATTCGGAACCTCATCGAAAATGCAGTCGCGCACTCTCCCCAGGGAGAGGAGGTGACTGTTAGCGTTTGGCATGACGGCCGTCTCTGCGTGGCCGACCGGGGCCCGGGAGTACCAGTGGAAAATCGCGAGGCCATATTTCAGCGCTTTTGGCGCGGCTCCAGCTTGAAGACCGACGGCGCGGGCCTCGGACTATCGATTGTGGCGGAGACCATGAGAGCTCATGGAGGCATGGTCAGTGTCACTGATAATCCAGACGGCGGCTCTCTCTTCACCCTATCGTTTAGAGGCGAGACTCCCAATCCAGCGAAGGTCACGGAGATCGCCAGATGACTATGAAGTCTTATGAAAAACTGAATGGGGCTTCGAACAAAGCGGAGTTGCCAAGAAACCTTTCGATCTCAAGCAACCTATTGTATTTCGCAATCCGTTCGCTACGGCAAGCGGATCCGGTTTTGATCTGACCGCCGCCCATGGCAACAGCGAAGTCGGCCATGAACGTGTCTTCGGTTTCACCTGACCGGTGCGAAATGACAAAGCGCCACCCAGCAGCTCGGCAGAGATCGATCGTTTGAATCGTCTCTGTCACGGTTCCAATCTGATTTAGCTTGATTAACGCGGCATTCGCAGCCTTTTCAGCAATCCCGCGACGAACAAAAGTAGGATTGGTCACAAAAATGTCGTCGCCCACGATTTGAAGATGGCCGCCTAAGGCCGACATCATTTGAGCGAATCCCGCCCAATCATTTTCGTCAAGACCATCTTCGATGGAAACAATTGGATAGGCGCCTGTCCACTTCTTGTAGAGTTCTATAATTTCCTCGGTTGTCTTTTGGCCCCCGCCGGATTGGGTAAGGTCGTATCCACCGTTCCTAAAAAACGAACTGGCGGCAGGGTCTAGTGCGATTGCGATATCCTTGCCCGGCCTATAGCCTGCTGCCTGAATAGCTTCGACAATAAGCTCGCATGCCTCCTCGTTGCTCTTGAGGTTAGGTGCAAATCCTCCCTCGTCTCCCACAGAAATGGAATATCCTTTCTCTTTTAAAATCTTCGAGAGGGTGTGAAAGGTCTCGGCTCCATAGCGGAGCGCCTCGGCGAACGTCGGCGCACCGATTGGCATAACCATGAATTCCTGGAAATCGACACAATTGTCCGCGTGCTTTCCTCCGTTAAGGATGTTCATCATTGGTACCGGAAGCCGCCTGGCATCAGGTCCGCCGAGATAGGTGTAGAGCGGTAGGTTTGACGCTTCGGCACCGGCGCGCGCCACAGCCATTGATACGCCGAGAATCGCATTGGCTCCGAGTTTCGCCTTGTTCGGTGTACCATCCAGCGCCACCAACATCGCGTCAATCTCAGATTGTCGAACAGGGTCTCGTCCGATGATCTCGGGCGCTATGTGTTCATTGATGTTGGCAGCTGCCTGCAGAACGCCCTTTCCATTGTAACGAGCTTTGTCATTGTCACGAAGCTCGATGGCCTCGAACTGGCCTGTGGACGCTCCCGAGGGAACCGAAGCAGATACCGTCCGTCCATTATCGAGCGCGAGGTGCACTCGTAACGTTGGATTTCCGCGCGAATCGAGAATCTCATGTGCCTGAATGGACGAGATTCTGCTCATGTCGCTCTCCGTGTCTTCGGGGCGACAAAATTCCACTGCTGGCGGGTTGCGTTAACTCACTCCCACCATCGTATGGCTCGTAGCCCATCGATTGTAGGAGCCATCAGCCTTTGCGGCGGATATCGGGGAGCTCCATCCCACGGCTTAAAGGATACTAGCAGTTTGCTGAAAAACCTGGCCAGAGCGAATGGATAGTGATTTGCTTTTCCAGATTGATTCTGCGGGAGAGTTAGGATGCGCGGACGGCTTCGGGATCAGAGCGCGTTGTTCTCGTACATCCG
>Ga0209810_1000815_pt1 | contig 57088 bp, 53 predicted proteins | sample Coa_R1_7_FD_187159 | JGI IMG/M metagenome (GOLD analysis project Ga0209810, IMG submission 187159) | Surface soil microbial communities from Centralia Pennsylvania, which are recovering from an underground coalmine fire - Coalmine... | ecosystem: Environmental > Terrestrial > Soil > Unclassified... | reverse complement strand
GTGAGCGGAGCCCATTCCGGATACAGCTCGACGTACACGTTCCCTTGCGTCGTGACGATCCGCACGAGCGGATGCGGACCGCGCGCCGGCCCGGTAAAGGCCGCGGCATTCGATGCATCGATTTTCGGTTGCGTGATGATGCCGGTCGCCCGCGGCGGTGCCGGCTTACCGGTAACCGCACGTCGCGCAAGCGCATGCATGTATGCAAAACGATCGCGCTGCGGCAGCGGTGTTCGCACGCCCGCCGGAACGGCCGAAAGATGCTCCGTCATCTTGCCGCCCTGCAGCACGGTTATCGACTCGCGCGCTTGTTCTTGCACGCGCCAGGACGGGTCCGAAAGCAGCGCTCGCAGCAATGGAATCGCGCCGGGCTCGGCGCGGCGCCCGAACGCGCGCACCGCTTCGATACGCACGATCTCGTTTGGATCTTTCAAGCCCGCGGCAAGCACGTTGGCCGAAGCGTCCTTCGCGTAGCCGCGGAAAAGCGACCACATGATGTGCCAGCGCACATACGCGTCGTGTTCGCGCGCAAAACGCTGCATCAGCGCGCGGACGCCCAGATTGCTCTGCGCGGAGCCCGCGAAGCTCTCCAGCGTCGTCGCGGCACGCGCGCGAAGGATCGGCCGCGCGTCACTCAAGAGAGCCACTACGCGCCGAATCGCCTTTCGCTCTTGAAGCCGGTCCAGCGTATGAGCCGTCTCAAGCCGATCGGTCGCATCCAAGGCCGCGACGAGCAGCACCGCGTTTCCGTCTTGCAACCCGCCAAGTATCGGGGGCACTGAAGCCGGCGTCCCGATAAGACCCAGACCGTACACGGCCATCGCCCGCATCGCCGTATCCCGGCCGTGCGTCCGAGCGACAAGCAAGGGTGCGCCCGCAGGCTTTTTGGTCCGGCCGATCGCCAAGGCGGCGCGCAGGGCAACCGAACGGCCTTTGGAGTTCAGGAATTCGGCAAGCCGGCCGTTACCTAAAGAGCGGACCTGCTCGAGCTGTTCGATTTGAACGTAGGGGGGCGGAGGTGGGGCCGAGACGCCGAGCGCAAGCGCAAAAGCAAGCGGCAAAACGGCCTGCCGTACGGTCTTCTTAATCAAATCAATACCAACTTTCCGGACCGAACTTGCGTTCTAGTATATGGAGCATGAGATTGCCGTCCTTCTGGGGCGGCGCAAGAAACTGAGGATAGCACTAGTCAATGAACACCCCGAACGGCCCGGCACCGAAAAAAGCCGGCGGCATGACGGTCCGGGAAGCAGGCCAAAAAGGCGGCGAAACGGTCAAGAAAAAGTACGGTCCCGAGTTTTACGAACAGATCGGACGCAAAGGCGGCCAGGCGACCAAAGAAGCGCACGGCCATGCTTTCTACGAGCAGATCGGCAAGAAGGGCGGCAAGAAAGGCGGCGAAGCAACGCGCGACCGCTACGGCCCGAATTTTTACGAGCAAATCGGACAAAAAGGCGGCCAAAAAGTCAAGCAGCTCATCGAAGAAGGCAAACGTGCAGCAGCGGCAGCGGCCGAAGAGCAAGAGAAAAAAGCCAGCTAACACTCGCGGCATCTTCGCGATCGCCGTTTGCGGCGCAGTGGCTTTGGCAGTAGGCGCGGGCCCGCAAACGGCCCGCGCGCTGATCGTGCCCACACCCGCGCCGAGCGCGTCCGTTCGAAACGCGATCGACAATCCGAACGCCACGGTCCTCCCTCTTGATTCGAGCCTGTTCTTCGTGGTGGACGACGCGATTACGTCTCGTCTGCGCCCAGGATCGACGGTGCGCGCGCATTTGCGCGATCCGATTCTGCTCGCCGGCAAAACGATCGTTCCGGCCGGGACGCCGGTTCAAATTCAAATAAGCCAAGCCGTACCCGCGCGCATGGGCAACGAGGACGGTTCCGTCGACATCTATTTCGGCCCGCTCGCCGTGCCCGGCGGCGCGAGTATTCCGCTGACGACGCCCACCGCGCACATCGATCCGCACGTCAGCGTCGGCTCGTACAATACGCGCAGCGTGACCGATACCATCGGCGACATTTTCATCCCCGGGCATTACATCTATCACATGCTGCGCCGCGGGCACGACGTCGTGCTCGGACCGGGTACGCTGCTGCGCGCGCGAACGGGCGCATCCGTATCACTCGTCCGCGGAGTGGCGGTCGTCGCGACGCCGCCGCCGCTCGTCACGGCCGGCGATACGCCGCATCCGGCGTTCGAGCCGGCACCGGTGTACACGCCTCCGGGATTTCATTTGCCGACGCCGAAGCCGTCGCCCAGTCCACAACCCACAAGCAAACCGTAGCGGCACAACGCTGCTAGAGCGGAGGTTTTCGTGAAACGTGCGTTTTTCGCGTTGACGTTTTTGGCGTGCAGCGCTCTCGCGGCCGGCGTGGTCGCGCCAGCCGCCACGCCGGCGCCGGCAAAACCCAAACTATCCGGCAAACCGCTGCCGTCCGAAGTCGCCTTCGTGCAGTCCGTAACGAAGGACTTGAACTCGCGTTATCCTACGCCCGCGGATGCGGAGAAGGCCGGATATTTTCGGTACACCAACGAGGACGACACCGGCGCCGTCAGCTACGCGAATCTGCAATGGAACAGCGCGTCGGATCCCGCGCATCCGCAGCCGAGCCAATTGTGGTACGACGTCAAAGGCCGTCTGCTGGGGGCGGACTACTCGGTTCCGCTGACCGCGCAGAATAGCGCCGCTCCGCCGAACCTTTGGGGACTCAATCCCGATCGCTGGTTCAAGTTTTCGCGGCCGCACGTGCACTACGTGCTGAAAGCTACCGGCGACGCCGCGTACGGACATGCCGTGCGAGGCAGCGACTTCACGAAAAACGGCGGCGATTTGAACGATCCCACGGCGGCGCCGCTGGTGAAGATGCATAAAGTGAAGAGCGCCGGTGAGGTCGCCAAAGTGTTCACGTTCCCCGCCCAATGGGACGTCGAATTGTGGGTGACGCCCAATCCGCTGGGCGCGTTCGCCGAAAAGAACCCGCTGGTGAAACCGTCGAAGAAAGCCGGAATGGGCGAAATGTAGCCGCCTACTTGTTGACGGCGCAGCGCGTTTCGACCAGCGTAATGGCCGAGTCTGCGGCTGCGTTTTCGGCGGCGTCGATGACGTCGCGCTGACCGTCGAAGCGCAAATACGCTTTGATGTCGCGCATCTGCTGCGGCGTCTGCTCGGCGGCCAGCTGCTCGTGTGCGATGTCGAGGTTTTCCGGGGGCCTGTAATCCATCATCGCGTGGATCACGCCGGTTAAATCCGTACTGAGTTGCATCTGCTTGTTGTAGGCGAGCTGCAGCTTCTCGGCGATCTGATGGATGGCGTGGGAGTCGGCGGGATCTTTCGTCAGCGTCTCTCCCGCGCGCAGCTGGTTAATTTGCTGCTGAATGAACGGCAGACTTTTTTGAATGCGATCGACGTACCGGATCAAGGCGACCCGAACGCGGCTATAGCGGATTTGGTAGTCCGGATGATTGAAGACGTCGTTCAAGTCGACGAGCTGCGGGTCGATTGCGTCCAGCGAGCGGTCGTTGGAGAGCATCGGCGCCACTGCGGCGTTGAAGTGCTGCGCGATCGAGGTGCAGAACGGCGTCGAGCGAACGGTCGCAATCGTTTTCAGCCGGGTCGATGCGTCCGGTGAAGGCGTGGGCATTGGAGCGGCAATGGCGATGAGCGCGCCGATTGCGAGTACGTTACTCGTTGGACCAGTAGTCCTTTAACGCTTTGCCGCGCGAGGGATGCCGCAATTTGCGCAGCGCCTTCGCTTCTATTTGACGGATGCGTTCGCGCGTGACCCCGAACTCTTGACCGACTTCTTCCAGGGTGCGCTGGTGGCCGTCTTCCAAGCCGAAGCGCAGAACGAGCACCTTGCGCTCGCGTTCGGTGAGATTTTGCAAGACGTCTTGCATCTTCTCTTTGAGCAGCATCACCGACGCGGCCTCCGCGGGCGCGACTGCCTCGTGGTCCTCGATGAAGTCGCCCAGATGCGAATCTTCCTCTTCGCCGATCGGCGTTTCCAGCGAAATGGGCTCCTGGCTGATCTTGATGACTTCGCGGACCTTCTCAGGGGTGAGCCCCATCTCCGCGGCGATCTCTTCCACCGACGGATCGCGCCCGAGCTCTTGAAGCAGCTGCCTGGAAATCTTGATCAGACGGTTGATCGTCTCGACCATATGCACCGGGATGCGAATCGTGCGCGCCTGATCCGCGAGCGCGCGCGTTATCGCCTGCCGAATCCACCAAGTGGCGTACGTGGAAAACTTGTAGCCTTTGCGGTAGTCGAATTTCTCGACCGCGCGAATGAGCCCGAGATTGCCTTCCTGGATGAGATCGAGAAACAGCATGCCGCGGCCCACGTATTTTTTCGCGATGGAAACGACCAAACGAAGATTTGCCTCGGTCAACTGCCGTTTCGCCTCTTCGCCTTGCCCGACGATAACTTGATTCGCCGATCCGTTACGGGCCAGTTCCTTTTCGCCCGCCTCGATACGCATCGCCAGATTCTTTTCGTCTTCCATCGAAAGCAGCGGCACACGGCCGATTTCTTTGAGGTACATCCGTACGGGATCGTCCAAAGAGAGCCCGGCGGAAAGCGCTTCTTCCGTCTCCTCGGTTTCATCGGGTTTCTCTTCTTCGGCTTCCTCGACGACCTCGACGCCCGCGGCGTTCAAGTCGGTCATGAGGTCTTCGAAAATCTCGGCCTCGTTGAGCTCCTCGCGGGTTTCCGCCAGGCGCCCGACCTCGACGTTGATCTCGTCCAGCGTAATCGAACCGCGCTTTTTTCCGCGCTCGACGAGCCGCTTCTTGAGTTCCTCGACGGTCGCCGGCGCCGCTTCCGCGGTTGCGGTCGCGCCGTTTCCGCTCGACGCTTTCTTACGAGCCATGCGTTCTCTCACTCACCTCCCTTCGATGGTCTATCTCTTCAACTTCGCGACCAAGGCGTCAAACTCGTCCCGCAGTTCGCTGCTCACGTTTTGCCCCGCAGTGACCAATTCGTCAATGCGGCGGGACAACTCCTGATAACGCTGCCGCTCCTCGTCGAGTTGCAGCCGCTCTACGACTCGGTCGAGATGCGCCCGGCGCTGGGTCGAGTCCTCGTAACGCACGGTCGAGCTGCGGTCGCGCTGCCCAAGCGCCGTGAGCGCCTCCATGCTTTCTTTATCGTCCGCAAACAATGCAAATACATCCGCCGTGTCGGAAACGCGCCACGCGTTCTCGACGAGGCCCGCATAAATCCGCGCGTACACCTCATTGCGGAAGCGGGCCGCCGGAATTCGTTGGCCGTATTCGCGCGCCAGCGCCGGCTCTTCCAGCATGATTGCAAGCGCCTCACGTTCGAAAGTCGACGGGTGGACGTTCGTGGAGACGTGCCGCGTAAGGGCTGCGGGACCTCGAGCGCGCGGCGTGAAGTTCGCGGTGTTTGCGAGGAAACGGCTATTCCTGAGGTCGTTCTCGTTGACCTTTAGCCGCTTCGCGATCCACACGCGCCACCTGTCCCACTCCATTTGCGGGGTCATGCGGCGTATGAGCGACTCCGCTTGCGCGGCAATGCGGGCAGGCGATTCGAAGCCCCGCGCAAGGCGCTCCGCCTCGCGCTCCAGCCGGAATTCAATAGCCGGCTTGGCTGCTTTCAACAATTCGCCGAACGCGCTCGCGCCGTGTTCCCGGATGAAGCTGTCGGGATCGGCGCTCGTAGGCAGCGTGACGATCCGCACGCCCGAACCCGCATCCTCGATGACTTGCGCCGCGATCTCGACGGCTTTGGCGGCAGCCGCGTTGCCGGCAACGTCTCCGTCGAAACAGAGGAAAATGCCGTCGGCGTACTTGCGCAGCTCTTTCGCCTGATCTTCGGTGAACGCCGTACCCAGCGATGCGACCGCATTTTCGAATCCCGCTTGATGCAATGTGATGCAATCCAGATATCCTTCGACTACGATCAGCGTGCGCTCCGCCGAAGCCGCGCGCCTGGCCAGGTTGAGCGCAAAGAGGTGACGGCCTTTGGTGTAAACGGGCGTAGTCGACGTGTTAAGGTATTTCGGCTCGGCGTCACCCAACGAGCGGCCGCCGAACGCGATGACTTCGCCGGTCGTCGCGTACGTCGGAACCATGAGCCGATCGCGATAGAAATCGTAATATCCGCGCTCGCCGCGCTTGACCAGACCCGCCTTTGCCGCGAGCGCCAAATCGACGCCGCTACGCTGCAATTCTTCCGTGAGCGCGTTCCAAGCATCCGGCGCGTACCCCAGATGGAATTTTTCGATCGCGGCTTGCGAGATGCCGCGCTGGTCGCAGTAAGCGCGCGCACGAGCGCCCTGCGGCTCGCGCAGCATCCGCTCGAAAAGCGCCGCGGCGATGCGGTTGGCGTCGTAGATCGCTTCGCGCTCGCTTCGCGTGCGCAGCGTCTGCGGGCTTTCCGGCTCCAGTTCCACGCCCGCTTTTTGCGCCAGCATGCGAACCGCATCGGGAAAGGCGAGGTTTTCGAGCTTCGAGAGGAACGTAATGACGTCGCCGCCCACCCCGCAGCCGAAACATTTGAAGAATCCTTTGTCCGGATGAACGTGAAACGAGGGCGTCTTCTCGCTGTGGAAGGGGCACAGTCCCACGAGATCGTTTCCGCGCTTGCGCAAGGACACGTACGAACCGATGAAGGACGCGATGTCGATGCGGGCGTGGATTTCGCGAACGGCGCTTTGGTCGAATCTCATGGAGCAGGTGCCTACTTCGCCGCGGTCGGAAGAAATCCGCGATGAAACGGATTTACGATCCGGTCCACCACTTCATCGAGTTGACCGCCGCGGAGGCGCGCATGCTGGACTGCAGCGTCCTGCAGCGTCTGCGCCGGCTGCGTCAACTGGGTCTGGCGTATCTCGCGTTTCCTTCGGCGGAACACTCGCGCTTCACTCACGCGCTCGGCGCGCTGGCCATGGGCACTCGCGCGTTCGATCACCTGCAGCGTGAGGCGCGTGAATTTTTCGTAAACGAAAGCGAAACCGCTTATCAACGGCGGCTGCTGCGGGCAGCGTTGATTCTGCACGACGTGGGCCACGGGCCTTTCAGCCATGCATGCGAGGCGGTCCTGGGCGTGCGCCACGAGCAGCGCACGCGCGAACTGCTCGCGCTCCCGGAGCTGCAGGGGCATTTGAGCGACCTCGAAGTCGAAAGCGGCGACGTGCTCGATCTCATTTTGGGCAAGTCGGCCTCGAACTATCCCGTGCTCGCCGAACTCGTGAGCGGACCGAATCTCGATGCCGACCGAATGGATTACTTGCTTCGCGACGCGTATTTCACCGGCGTGAGCAGTGGACGGTACGATGCGGATCAATTGATCGCCTCGCTGCGCGTCTTCAACGTGGACGGCGAACTCGTCTTGGGAATAGACCGGCGAGGAACGGTTGCCTTGGAGTCGTTCGTCCTTGCCAGGTACATGATGTTCGCGTCGGTCTATTTTCATCACACGACGCGCTTGTTCGAGCGCGTGCTCCAGATGGTGCTGGAAGAGCTGTGGCCGGATCCGCGCCGCTTGGATCCGATCGAGGAATTTCTTCGCTGGGACGATTTTCGGGTGCTGAACGAGCTGCGCGATTCATCCTCCCGGGCGGCTCGCGCGCTGCGCAACCGCGAGCGGCTCTATGCCGTCGCCGCCGAGTTCAACGCCGAGCGCGACGCCGGCGTCATCGAACGCTGCGAGGATGCGCTGCGCGAGCGCTGGGGCAACGCAGTCTGGACCGACCGGCAGACGCAGCTCATGCATCGGCTTCCGATGCAACTCGACGGCGAGAGCCGAACGGTATGGGTCGGCACTTCCGCCGGCGGCATCGTCGATGCGCGGGAAGTTTCGGATCTCATCGCGCGCATCTCGGGGAAAGCGCACTGGTGCAAAATCTTCGTCGAGCGGGGGCGCGTCGACATCGAGGAAGCGCGGCGCGTTTGCCGCGAGGTTGCGGGTTAGGGAACCCATGCGCGACGAAGCTCCGGCAGCCGTCACGGCGCCGGAGCCTCGTCTCGCCGGAGGAAGGACTCGGGCTTACTGACCGGGATGGGCGCGATCGTACTCGATCGCTTCGTCGAGCTGCGCTCGGGCCTGCTGCAAGTCCGCGATGGCGGCGACGCGATGGCCGCCGTAATCGTGACGGTCGCGCTGCATCTGATCGATCAGCGCTTCGAGACGGTGGCGAACCCAGATCAGGTTGCGCGCGCTGCCTCGCTCGCCGCGCAGGACCGGCATCGCTTGCGCGTTTGCTTGCGACGTGTAGGCCGCTCCGGCACCGAACATCGAGACGGAGAGCATCACGGCTGCGAGGGCGGCTTTCCAGTTCTTGATCATGCGAAACTCCTTTAGCTTTGTGATGAAGGCGGTTGCTACCGGGGTAACGCGATCATAAAAAACTGCGGTTCCGCACGGCAAGTACGCAACCGCAGTTCTAATCCGCGTTTAAACGCGGCCCTCTACGAGAGAGCGCCGATAGCCGCTTGGGCTGCCGCCAGCCGCGCGATGGGAACGCGATAGGGCGAACAAGATACGTAATTCAATCCGAGGCTGTGGCAGAACGCCACGCTGGACGGATCGCCGCCGTGTTCGCCGCAAATGCCGATCTTCAGCCCGGCTTTTGCGCCGCGTCCGCGGCGCACTGCCTCCTGCATCAACGTTCCGACGCCGCGCCGGTCGAGCACTTGGAACGGATCGTCCTTGAGGATCTTCTGCTCCAAATAGCGCGGAATGAACGACGCTTCGGCGTCGTCCCGACTGTATCCGTAGGTGGTTTGCGTGAGATCGTTCGTGCCGAACGAAAAGAATTCGGCTCCGGCTTCGACGAGTTCGTCGGCCACCACGCACGCGCGCGGCAACTCGATCATCGTGCCGACGTGATATTCAACGGCGACGGCGGACCGCGCGATCACCTCGTCCGCGATTTTCTTGGCGGCGCTCGCGGTGAAGCGCATCTCTTCTTTGGTGCCGACTCCGGGAATCATCACGTCGGGCCTTACGTCGACGCCGCGCTTTTTCAATTCGCACGCAGCCTCGAAGATCGCGCGCACCTGCATCGCGTAGATCTCCGGATAGATGATGCCCAGGCGGCAAACGCGCAACCCGAGCATCGGGTTCTGCTCGTGCAGCTGCTGGACGCGTTTGAGCAGCCGCATCTTCGCGGTATATGCTTGCGACGTTTCGCCTTCGCGAATCCGCAGCTCCGTGGTCTCGACGAGCAACGCTTCCAGGGAAGGCAAGAATTCGTGCAGCGGCGGATCGAGGAGGCGAATCGTAACCGGGCAGCCTTCCATCGCTTCGAGAATTCCGAGAAAATCTTCGCGTTGGAAGGGAAGCAACCGCTCCAGCGCCCGCGCGCGCGCCTCAGGCGTGTCGGAAAGAATCATCTCTTGCACGATGGGGAGACGATCTTGCTGCATGAACATGTGCTCGGTGCGGCACAATCCGATGCCGGCCGCGCCCAGCTCGCGCGCTCTCCGCGCGTCCTGCGGGGTGTCGGCGTTCGCCCAGACTTCGAGCACGCGCGCCTCGTCCGCCCAGCGCAGAAATGCGTCCAGCCATTCCGGCAGTTTCGAGGGCGGATCGATGAGTTTGAGCTGCCCGGCAATCACGGTACCCGCCGTGCCGTCGATGGTCAGCCAGTCGCCTTCGTCGATCGCGGTCTCGCCGATGTGCGCGGTTCGATTGCGTCGATCGATCTGCAGCGCTTCGCATCCGGCCACGCAGGGCTTTCCCATACCCCGGGCGACGACCGCCGCGTGCGAGGTGGCGCCGCCTTTGGCGGTGAGCACGCCCTGCGCGGCAATCATGCCGTGAACGTCGTCCGGCGTCGTCTCCACGCGCACCAGAATCACGGCTTTACCGGCTTTGCCCCACTGCTCGGCGGTGTCGGCGTCGAACACGGCCTGTCCGCTCGCGGCACCCGGCGAGGCGTTCAGCCCCTTGCAGGCGATATCGTACTTCTCGGCCGGATCGATGCGCGCGTGGAAAAGCTGATCCAGCGAAGCGGCGCCCACGCGCGCGATCGCTTCCGTTTTTTCGATCAGGCGTTCGCCCACCATGTCGAGCGCAATCTTTACCGCGGCTTCGGCGCTGCGTTTGCCTGTACGCGTCTGCAGCATGTAGAGTTTTCCGCGCTCGACCGTGAACTCGATATCCTGCATCTCGCGGTAATGACGCTCGAGTTTGCCGGCGATTTCGACGAACTGCTTGTACACTTCGGGCTGCGTTCGTTCCAGGTCCGCGATACGTTCCGGGGTACGGATGCCCGCGACGACGTCTTCCCCTTGCGCGTTTCGAAGGTACTCGCCGAAGAGTTTTTTCTCGCCGGTGTTCGGGTTGCGCGTAAATGCCACGCCCGTTCCCGAGTCGTCGCCCATGTTGCCGAAAACCATTGAAACGACGTTTACCGCCGTTCCCCAGTCGTCGGGGATCTTGTTGTAGCGGCGATAGTCGATCGCGCGTTTCGAATTCCAAGAATCGAACACCGAGCGGATCGCGAGATCCAGTTGCTCGCGGACGTCTTGAGGGAAGTCCCGGCCCGTTTGTTCGCGCACTAGATTCTTGAAGTCGCCGGCGAGCTGTTGCCAGCGCGCCGCGTCGATTTCCGGATCGGTCTTCACGCCGATGCGCTGCTTGAGCTCCTCGATGCGATCTTCGAACAGCTCTTTTTCGACGCTCATCACGACGCACGCAAACATCATGATGAAGCGGCGGTAGGCATCCCATGCAAAACGATCGTTGCCGGTCAATCTCGCCAGTCCCGACACGGTAGCGTCGTTGAGACCGAGATTCAAAATCGTGTCCATCATGCCGGGCATCGATACCCGCGCGCCGCTGCGTACCGACACCAAAAGCGGATTGGCGGGATCGCCGAATTTCTTGCCGGTGCGCCGTTCCAGCTCGGCCATTGCCGATTGCACTCCCTCGGCCAGGCCGGGTGGGTTGCGCCGTCCGAGCGCGTAGTACTTCAGGCACGTCTGCGTGGTGATCGTGAATCCGGGCGGCACCGGCAACCCGGCGCGCGTCATCTCCGCTAAGCCGGCGCCCTTGCCGCCCAGCAGATCTTTCATCTCGCCCGTGCCTTCGTCAAAGAACCAAATGGGCTTCTCGAGTGAAGCCGCAGGTTCGGCCGATGCAAGCACCTCCGACATATACCCCCCGCCTGACCGCTGCGTATACGCTTGTACCCATACGCTATGCCAGGCCGGGGGGCGGCGTCTAGTGCGGAAATGCGGAGACGGGCGGTCCGAGCGGACCAGGCACTCCTTAGGCCATTTTCGCGTGCAAAAACGCGGGAAGCGCGTCTATCGCTATGCGCTCTTGCTGCATCGAATCGCGATGGCGAACGGTAACCGCGCGATCTTCCAACGTCTCGTAGTCGACGGTCAAGCAGAACGGCGTCCCGATCTCGTCCTGCCGCCGGTAGAGCTGACCGATGTTGCCCTCGTCGTACTGCGTGCGAAAGAGAGCACGCAGCTTCTCCTCGACGGCGCGCGCCTGCGAAACGAGTTCGGGCTTGTTGCGCGCGAGCGAAAACACCGCAACTTGCACCGGGGCGATGCGCGGATGAAAATGCATGACGATGCGCTGCGTCTCTTTGCCGTTCGGATCGACACTGCGTTCGTCATCGTACGCGTCGATCAGAAACGTCAGCGTCGTCCGGTCCACGCCCGCGGAACTTTCGACGAGCAGCGGCGTGTACTTGCGCTTTGACGACTCGTCGAAGAACTTTAGATCCTTCCCCGAGAGTTGCATGTGCGCATCCAAATCATACGTACCGCGATGCGCGATCGATTCGAGTTCGCCCCAGCCCCACGGGAAAAGATACTCCACGTCGATCCCCGCCTTGGCGTAGTGCGGCCGCTCCTCCGGCGTGAGTTCGTAAAAACGCAGCTTGTCCGGTTTGATACCGTAATCGGAATACCATGTCCGGCGGCGCTCGACCCAATCCTTGAAGACTTCGAGGTCGTTGCCGTCGTCGGGCACGAAATACTCGAGTTCGGCTTGCTCGAATTCGCGCACGCGAAACGTGAAGTTCCCGGGCGTGATTTCGTTGCGGAACGACTTGCCGATCTGCGCGATGCCGAACGGCGGCCGTTTGCGAGCGGTCTGATAAATGTTTTTGAAGTTCACGAAGATGCCCTGAGCGGTCTCCGGACGCAAATACGCTTCCGAAGCGGTGTCCTCCATGGGTCCCACGTGCGTGCGCATCATCAAATTGAAGTTGCGCGGATCCGTGAACGAGTTTTTGCTGCCGCAATCCGGGCATTGGTCCGGCGACTTCAAATGATCCGCGCGAAAGCGGTGCTTGCAGACCCTGCAGTCCACCATTCGATCGTGAAACGCGTCGACGTGGCCCGACGCTTTCCACGTAAGAGGGTGCATGATGATCGACGAATCGAAACCGACTACGTCGTCGCGCAATTCGACGGTGTCTCGCCACCAGGCATCTTTCACGTTGCGTTTCAAGATCGCACCCAGCGGCCCATAGTCGTAAAAACCGCCGATGCCGCCGTAGATCTCGCTCGACTGGAATATGAAACCACGACGCTTGGCCAGCGCCGTGATTTCGTCCATGCTCACCGTTTCGCGCGTGGATTCCATAGGCGGCCTGGGGTTTGGGCCGCTCGCGCTGGAAACCTGCCCGCTACGGACTGCTCAGCTTCTGCGCCTCGTACGGCGGCGCAGTCTCGATTTTCCAAACCGTATAGGCGTTGCCGGACCGATGCACGAGAATCGCGCAGCCGCAGTTCGCGCCAACGTTGGCCTTGCGCAGGGTGGTTTCTATCACGCGCACGCCGGACGCCGGTATCGCGATTGCCTTCGGCCAGTACATCGTGGCGTCACGGTAGATCGGCTGTCCCCGGCGCTGGGGAATGCTGGTGAGATAGACGAGGCGGCTATCACGCAGCGGTTTGCCTCGCGCGGCGATGCGCGGAAGTTGCCGAATGTCCCAGTCGCCGATTATCACGTTCCTTCCGGCCGACGCGATGCGTTCGGCAGCATCGGCCACGCGCGGTTCGACCTTTTGCAAAACGACGATGCGCCGCAGCGTGGCGTCGAACGCGGATTCGCTTGCAGCCGGTGTCGAGCGCTGCATGGCGGAGCGCATTCGCGTCGCGCTCGCGGGCGAAAGCTCGCGGCCCTGAACCAGCACGAGCTCACGGCCGATTTGCCAGTGCCTGCCGATCTTTGAGGTCAGCGCTTGCAATGGTCCGCCGGGAAGAAGCGATTGGTCGGATCGGATTTTCGCCTCGTCGATCAGCGTTACGCTCATCCGCGATCCACCCGTAGCGCTGCGGTATTCTATCGTCAGCAGTCGCGGCGAATCCGCCGGATCGTAGGCGATCCACCACACACGCATGCCTCGCGGAACGGCCACTGGAAAGACGATCGGAAACGCCGCTTTGGCGGTGATGTCTCGCACGTCGGCCGCCGTCGGCTCGCGAATCTGCGCGAGCGATTGAACGGTGACCTTCACGTTGTTTCCAGCGAACCAGACGTGTACGCCGCCGCCGAGGGCAGCATAGGCAACCGCGCCGCCGATAACGCCCAGTAATGCCGCAAGCGCAAGCACAATTCGGCGAAGCCTTTCGCGCGCGCCAAACGTTGCGGCCCGTTCGCGAATCGCCGCGATATCGAGCGGGGGAACCGAGATCTGCGCCCGGGCTTTCTTCGCCATCGTTGAAAAATCAGCAGACATGCTCCTTCACCTCTTTCACGGTTGCTTGCGGTTCGATCGCGTAATCGCCCAGGATCGAGCGTAAACGATCGCGCGCACGCGCCAGTCGCGTACGAACCGTAGCATGCGCAATCCCGAGGATCCGCGCAATTTCTTCGGTCTTCAGATCGTCCACGTAGAAGAGCACGGCCACATCGCGCAGCCGAGGAGAGAGCGCGAGCAGCGCGCGCCAAACGTCCACCGAAGCCGTCGAATCCGACGTAAATCCGCTTTCGTACGCGGACGTCTCCGCGGAACGAAATCGCCGGCGTACTCTCGCCGATTCGCGAGCGACGATACGGTACACCCACGCATCAAAGGCATCCGTGCTGCGCAGGTGAGAAATCTTGCGATAAATTATGACGCACGCTTCCTGCGCGGCGTCTTGCGCGAGCGCGCGATCGCCGATGAGCGACGCCGCAAGGCGAAAGCACGCAGGCCAAATTTCGGCCACGAGCCCGTCCTTCGCAGCCGCGTCCCCGGCAATGGCCGCTGCGACCAAATCGGGCGAAGCCCACCGCGTCATCGTCCCTCCTATTCCACCCGCTATTCTATTAAAGAAGGAGGGTGCACGCAGGCCAAAATGTTCCCTAGACGATCGGCCGCCCTTTCAAAAACGCTTCCGCGCGGCGTTTCGGCGCGCGCGTGAGCCAAGCTTCAAGGATGATTTCCTTGAGTTCTCGCACGCCAATCCTTTCGAGTCGCACGAGTACCGCCGGATAGCCGTCGAAATGGGGAGTCGTCAGGAATACCTTCGGATCGCTCTTGAGCAGGACGTCTTTCATTTCGATGTCCGGCGTGCGCACGCCTAAAATCGCCCCGCTCTGCGCTTTCAGTCCCAATGCGGCGAGATCGGATTTCCGCAAGGGACGCTCCCAAACAAAACCTTTTCCCTTAACCGTCCACCAGCGGTGTCCACTCGATGATAAGGTTTCCTCAGTATCCGGGAGGGCGAGAGCGAGCCGGCTCACATCGCGCCACGTAGCCATCGTGCGTTCTTAAGAGATTCGACTCGAGGCGGCCTGCAAAACTCGTGCGGCCTCGCTCGAAGGGCCGAGTTCGTCAAGGGACGTGGTTCGGCTCACCGTGAGTTTTTTTTCGTCCGGTCCTCGTCTGAATGGAAAAAGATGCTGCCCGTCCGGCGCTGGTAAAGTTCCTGAACGCAATACCCGCAGCACGCGCTCACCACGAATACCGCCCACGGTATTCCATATCCGTACGTCATCACTCCGGCAAGACGAAGCAGCATCAGGACTGCGGCGGCTAAGAAACCGGGAGCTGTGATCGCGCAGTGCACCTCGCGGCACCGTAGAAAGTTTTGCGTGCAGTACGCGCTCATGTACGCGAAGAGCGCGGCTGCTAACCAATCGCCCCAAGCCTGGTGATGACTGTTTGCATAACCGTCGGCTACCGCTACGAGGGCGGTCAACAATACGGCGAGCCGGCGGTGTACCGAAAGCGCCATTTTCATTTACCGGTTCTCTGTTGGGCTGCACGCGCCCTACGGCGCTCCAGCCGCGGCGCCTCGTTCGTTGAGCTCTCAAGTTGCGACGATCTCATAGCCGGCAAACTCAACCGGTGTAGGCAAACGCAGAGCGCGGTGTACCTCAGCGATTTCATCGACACGCTTAACGAGATCGTCTATGGCTCCGGATGGTGCGGCGGACTTAATCTTCACGTGGTACCGAACGTCCCGAGCAGTACCTTGGTCGTCAAACTTTCCGGTAACGCTGACCTCGACACCATCGACTGAGACGCCGGCCTTCTTCGCTTCACGATAAACATCATTGCAATAGCACGTAGCCAAGGCCAAAAACAGCAGCTCGCCGCCGTTGATGCTCAAGCCAAAGCCTTCCGCCTTCGGAGCAATTGTGACGGCTCGTTCCTGATCTTCCGTCCGCACCACGGCCGAATGCTTTCCGCTTGCATTTATAACCGTCGCGGAAATGTTCACAAAAACACCGCCTCGAATCGCCGCTACCGGCACTTTGTGCCGTGGACGCGGAACGGGCACCACGCCGCTTTGGGCACGCCGCACTTCCGCAGCTCTTCGGTGCTGTATGCGCCTCCACCACCAAACGCAACTCGCCATCTCCCGTTACGCAGATGATAGAAGGCCTCGCCGCCGCCGGCGCCATACCAGTCGCTCTTAGCCCAGTCTCGATATACCGCCGCAAAAGGCACAAACGGCCCTCGTGCAAACTCGCGAACCGCCGCTACTTCTCGTCGGGCCCGGTAATCAGTGCCGTAGTATCCTTTACACGAGGTAGGAGAATTAACGCGCGGCATGCGGCGCATTAGGAGCTCGGTCGTGTTCCGAGCGATGCGGCGCGCCCTGAAGACGCATGCGGAGTCCACGATGTCGAGAAGTTGCCAGCCAAAAGAAAATTTTTGCAGCAAAATTGCATTCGTCAAGGGTGCGCTCTCGACGATCGCAGCATGCAGCAAGACCGTCGCATAATTCCCGACGATTACCGTACGCGCAATTTTCGCCGCTACGTGGCCCGGATAGCGCACAGCTTGGAGCGCCGCTGTTTGAGGAGTCCGCTCATAATCAAATCCAACCGCAAACGCAAGCACCAGTCCGAACACCCTCAGGCACTTTGCAAACGGCCTCACCGAAGCCTCTCACAAAAAAGGTTGGGCGCAGACAGGCAGCACGTCGCTCTCCCCGCGTTAAGGATACCCCGCTCGGCTCCGGGTTCGATTCCCGGGCGCTCCAGCCGCAACGGCCTGCCGTTGCGAAGATGCTATCTTTGCGCTAACGTCGATTATGTGTCGGGCCGGCGGCCGCACTGAAGCGCGCGTGGCGTTGCAGCAATGCAGCGCCTCGTTTTTTTGTAGCGGCCTTTCCAATTACAGCAAAGGCGTGATGAAGATGCGCTGGGGCGCTTCGATGGTGTCGACCGAAGGTCTGACACGCCTCTCGGCTCCGGGTTCGATTCCCGGGCGCTCCAGCCGCAACGGCCTGCCGTTGCGAAGTCGGACCCAGGTGTGATAACGTTGGCAGTGTGTCAGGCCTTCGGTAACGCATCGAAACGCACGAGGCGCCGCAGTAATGCGGCGCCTCGTTTTGTAGTGGCCTTTCCAATTGCAGCAAAGGCGTAATGAAAATGCGCTGGGGCGCCACTCCAGCCGCAAGCATCCACGCGGAGTTGCGAAGTCGTCGCAGATGTGCTACCGTGAACCGCGTATCATGCCGTCGGATACATCGAAACGCACGAGGCGTCGCAGTAATGCGACGCCTCGTCATTGTCGATGTTTCGAAGAATGGCCTCACGGGCAATCGTGTCGTAGCGGAAACGAACGCCATGCACGGTCTGCGGCAACTTGAGCTCCCCGAACGTCCCCAGTATGGCGCTCGAGAAATGCCGATCCGGCGTTCGCTGAGACAATTCGAAGCTGTGCACCTTCGGCGACACAGTTCCGAATGAACGCATCGTGAATCAGCGGCAGGTATTTTTCCGTGGATCTGAACTCAGCAAGAGCACGCGCATACTCGTGGCGATCCATCAGCTTCTCCCCGGGGCCCCAACTGGCTTGCACGCTATCGACCGCAGGCTGATCTGCACCAAAGTGAACGCATGCGGTAGCAACGGCCGGGTAAAACAGCACTAAGCCAAATGCTAGATTTACAGCGCACACCGGCAGCCTATACATCGCTGTCTTCTTACACTGAGCGGTGCGAGTAACCTTCGTCCGCGCTAATGCGGCGCCTCGTTTTCATAGTGGCGTAGTGGTTCGTGGTTCGACGCGCTCTCAGCCTGATGCGTGAGCACTGGGCTGCGTTTCGGCACGTAGTCGGCCGCACGTGGGGGTCACGAGGCGAACGGTGCGCCGTTACTGGACCATTTGTATCCCGTGCTTTTGCGCAATCGCGGTCATGATTTGCGGATTTAATTCAGCTTGATCGCCCAGCTCCGTGAAGAACGCCTCGATGCCGCCCGGCGTGAAGCAAAAAATCAAGCGGCCGGGCGCGTCGCCTATATTCTTGTAGCGATGCGGATGGCGCCGCGGCGCAAACACGAACGTGCCTGGACCCCCTTCGACACGATCGGAGCCGCAGACGAACTCAAAGTGGCCCTCAAGGACGTAATACGTTTCATTCTCCCGTTCGTGAACGTGGAGCGGTGGCCCGGAGTTCGGTGGAATAACGTCCTCGATAACGGTGAGTTCACCGTTAGACTGCGATGCGGTCAGCTTTACGGTCATTACCTGACCGCCATATGTGATGCACGGACCTTCGCCTGGAGAGACGTGATGGATCGCGCTATTCAACGACATACAATGCGAACCTCTCAAAAACGTCACGCGGTAGTCTGAGTAGACCGCTGCGCACCTGCGTCCCGCGGAGCATATTTATTATCCTTCATAACCTTACGGTGTATCCCATCAGACGTTTGGCTGCATTGCAAAAGAATCAACGAACGCCTCAGGCCACGGGGGCGGAAGGCTGAGGGATGGGAATCGGGACGGGTACGTCCCCGACGGGTTTCTTTCACGGAAGCATTTACAAAGCATGACGAAGTATTCGTAACCTTCCCAGCGGCGAACACCTTCCTTTGCCCTTATGCTTGAAATGACCGGCGCAAGCGCGTCCCAGCACGGCACTGCGGGTGCGTATAACAGATCACACGCCAAGGTACGATCCACCATGCGATTCTGTACGAACGCAGACACATCACGGTCGAAAAAGTTACAGACGTCGGTAACGATCCTGCCTTCAGTCGACCAGCGATCGAGGAGCCGCATTCGAAATTCGGTTTCTTCGAGACGCATCGGAAGTTCATGCAGGATGAACTGCAGAGCACCCTTGAACTGCGGAGACTCCATCCTGCGCCACAGTTCGCTGAACACGATGATCTGGTTATTGTTGCGGATGTGGCGTAATTGAATTGCAGCAGCCAGGACGGACCCACTGATAACCAAAAACGTCGCAAAAGACGAGAGAGCCGTTACCCATTCAGCGTTCATCGGTCAATCCTCGGTTTTAGCTCCCGCAGCAGCTATCGGCGTTCGGGACTGCGTCCCCCTAGAGACACTAGCGCAATTTCTTGGGAATCTGGGCGCCTTCGCTGCGTTTCTGCGCGCAGTTGGCCGCAGGCGGCTGATATATCGCGTCCCATGTTCTGGCGCACGGTGGTCGGAATGCCGGCGGAATCGAGCACGGCGGCGAATTTCCAAATGTCCTCATTGGCCGTTCCCGCGAACGGCCCGTCGGGCGTGGTGTTGTACGGAATCAAATTGACGTGATAGAGACGTCCACGCATGCGCCCCGCCAGTTCGGCGGCATGGTCGAGCGAATCGTTTACACCGCGCAGCATGACGTACTCGAAGAACACCTTGCGGTTCGTTTTTGCAATGTAGCGATCGCACGCCGCAAGCACTTCTTCCATCGAAAATTTGCGGTTGACCGGCATAATCGAACCGCGCACGGTATCGTTGGGTGCGTGCAGCGAGATCGCGAGATTCACCTGGATGCCTTCGCCGGCGAACCGATCGATCTTATCCACCAAGCCGACGGTCGAAATGGTGATGTGCCGGTGGCCCAAGCCGAACCCTTGCGGATCGTGCAGGAGCGCGACCGCGTTCATCACGGCTTCGTAGTTGTGAAACGGCTCGCCCATGCCCATGAACACCACATTGGTAATGCGCTTGTCTTTGGCGGCGAGTTCGCGCGCGAAAAAGCGTGCTTGATCGAAAATTTCGATCGCTTGCAGCTGCCGCGTAAAGCCGGCCTGGCCGGTCGAACAAAACGCGCACGCAAAGGCGCAGCCGGCCTGCGAGCTGATGCAAACCGTATTGCGATCGCCGTAGTGTTCCATCAGCACGGCTTCGACTTCCGACCCGTCCGCCAGGCGGAACAACGCTTTGCTGGTTTGCTTGTCCGCCGAACGCTGAACCAGCACCGGCGTCAATGACTCAAAGGGAAATCCGCAATCGGCCAGCGCCGCGCGTAAATGCTTCGGAAGGGTCGTAACTGCATCCACGCTTTCCGCGAGCTCCTTGGTAGCCGCACGGTACATTTGGCGCAGACGGAAGGGCTTCAAATCGAAGTGCGCCGCAAAGGCCGGCAGATCGGCAAATCCGGCGCGCCGCGCGTTCTCCTCAAACCATATCGCCTGCGGTTCTCGTGTCACGGAGTGCACCGTACCACAAACCTCATGGCCCGGCTACGGGTTTAGGAGCGTCAACTGCTCAGCGGCCGGCAGGCTTCCGTCCGGCCGCTGGGCGCCGCCTTTTGGGCGCACCCCCTCAAGCTCGTCAAGCTTGGCGCGAATCTCTTTCAAGTCGGCCCAAACCAGACGCTTTGTCTCCGTAAGCGCCATTCCACCTTGGCGCAGGATGTAAGCGGGGTGGAAAGTCACCATCAATGCGATGCCCCGCGGACCGTCGTACCATCGTCCCCGGCCCCTGGTTATCCCGAAGTCCGCACCAAGGAACGATTTGGCGGCGGGCGCGCCGAGCGCCAAGATCACGTCGGGAGCGATGACTTCGATCTGCTCGTCGAGGTACGGGCGGCAGTTCGCCATTTCGTGCGGAGTAGGCGCGCGATTGCGCAGTTTGCCGCCCTCGTGCAAAGTCGGCCGGCACTTAACCGTGTTGCAGATGTAGACGTCTTCGCGCGGCAAGCCGATGGCCGCGAGCATCTTGTCGAGTAGTTCGCCCGCGCGTCCGACAAACGGACGTCCGAGCAAGTCTTCCGTTTCGCCGGGTCCTTCGCCGATTACCATCAGGCGCGCGCAAGGATTGCCCTCGCCGTACACGTTGTTGCGCCGCTCGTATCCGATTTGGCATTTGCGGCAGGCCGCAGCAACCGCACCAGCTTTCTTCAGCGCTCGTTCGCGCGCCGCGCGTTCGGACAGACTCATTAGGCCGCGTAATTCTTCGGCGCGAGGCGAACCGCTTGTCCCGACGCGACGACCATGGTCGAGCCGTCGGACTGCTCGACGGCCTCGAAGCGAATTTGGACCACGGCGTTCGCGCCCAGCGCGCCGGCTTTTACGCGCACCTCTTCCAGCGCTTCCTCGCGGGCACGCTCGGCGTCCGTGAGATACTCTATCGGCGCCAAGCCGATGAAGGCGCCGATGGATCGGAACGTCGCGCGCAGCATGTTATGCGGCCGCGTCGCCGAGCCGCTGACGAAGCCGAGCTCGCGCACTATCCGGAAGCCTTCCGGTACGTCGAGGGTTACGAGGTTCTCCTTTGCAATCACCAGCTTCGTGCCCGGCACTCCAGATTCTCCGTCCGTGCTCCTCGTCCGTTTGGACGCTATCGGCGATGCGCTTACCTTGCTTCCCGCCGTCGTCTCGCTGCGGCGGCACGGATTCCGCATCGGTGCGGTGCTTCGGCGCGAAAACGCGGACGTATTCTCGCGCAACGCCTTCGATCGCATACATCTCGCCGATTACCCGATAACGCGCGACCTGGCGGCGCAGCTCGCGGCTGAACGATACGGCTGCGCGCTGATCGCCACGGAGAAACCGGAGGGCTATCGCCTTGCGTACGCGGCGCGCATCCCCGAACGCATCGGCTTTGAAAACGGTTGGGGCAAACCGCTGAAAACGCTTTGGGTTCGCCGCGTCTGCACCAGAACGCGCTTTCGACCCGCCGGGCTCGATCCACGCGCGCCGCACGAATGCGAGGTCGTCTTCTCCCTCGCGCGCACGATTGTCGGCGATCCGGAACCGGTTCGCGATGCGAATATTCTGCGCGCCTACGTGCTCGATACGGAGCCGCGATTCGACGGCCGCGTCGCCTTTCAAGTGACGAGCAAATGGGAACGCCTAGGTGCGAAGCTGGAGGACGTCGTTGAAACCGCGCAGCGCGTGCGGCGCCGCCATGACGTTCGCTTCCTGGGAGCCGGCGACGAAGCGGAATACGTGCGCGCGTTCCGCGCGGCAGCGCGCGTGGAGGTCGAATCGTTCACGCACGTCGCGCCCTGGAAAGCGGCAATCGCGGCCGCGAGCTGTATCGTCGCCCCGGATTCGGGCGCGTCGCACGTCGCGGGAATGGTTGGAACGCCGGTCGTAGTCTGCTTCGCGCCGCAAGCTTTCGCGCTGCAATCGAAGCGTTGGTCACCCTGGGCGGCACGGCACCGCGTGATCTGCATGGAGCGCGGTTGGCCGCTCGTCGCCGCGGACGCGCTGGAAGACGCAATCAGGGACAGCGCACCGTTTTCCTATAAAGGCTGATCCGTCCGCTGCGCGCTTGCAACCGGTAAATTCCCGAATGAACCAGACGCGCGACCAGCTCGCGCGACTCCACCAGCCGCGGCGAGTCCGGAAAATCCTCGTCGATCAATATCGTGCAAGCGCGAACCGGCGTCTCGGCCGTCTCCGGCAGCAGCGTCGCGCGCGGATCGATCGCCGCGAGGTGCGTGTACGCTTCTTCCTGCGTCGCGACGTCGATGTTGCGCGGAAGCGAACGCAAGAACGCGTCGAGCGATGCATCGCGTGCGCCCGGCGCACGCAGCATGGCGCCGGGATGCAGCGGATCAGCCACCGCGAATTCGATCGCGCACAAAGCAAGGCACCAGTAAAGCAGGCGGCCCGCGCGCGGGCGATCGTGCGCGTACATCTTGCCGATCGCTATCGCAAACGCATAAAACACATATCCCAGCCACGCGCCGGCATAGTGCTGACCGATCGTGTACGTCACGGGATCGGTCGAAGCGAGCACCTCCGCGAGCGGCAATACCGCGACCAGCATCGCCGGCGTTCGAAACGGCAGAAACAGCAGCGGCGCAAATGCGAGCAGAACGAACCCGGCTCGCTGCAGGATGCCCTGCGGCCAGAACGTCGCAGCCCCGGCGGCGCTCCACGAAAAGAAGCGCGACGCCCAGTGCGGGCTGACGCCGTGCGCGTGCGGCTGTATGGCCAGTAAATAGAGCGCTGCCGTCGCGGCCGAGACGAACGCGACCACCAGCGCAAGGGCGGCGCGCGCGCGGTCTTCGCGATAGCGGAAAAACGCGAGCACCCCGGCCACGGCGAGGAAGAATGCCTGATCTTCCTTGACGGAGAGCGCGATCAGCGCAAAGGCGAATGCGGTGAAGAAGTATCCGCCGTCGAACGCCCACAGTAGCCATCCCACGGCCGCGGGCGCAAACGCGTTCTCGTAAAAATCCCCGAACACCATGCCGGCAAGCGGCGGATACAGCAGTGTGACCGCCGCGGCCAATCTCGCCGTATTGCGATCGCTCCGGCGAAGCACCAGCCCGTACACCGGCGGAACGAAAAGCGCGCCCGCGATCGCCTGCAGCGCCACGAGCGTGAGCGGCGAGCGCCAGAAGTGCATGAAGATGCCCGCGACGTACAGGATCGGCGAAAAATGATGCGCCCATTGGCTGCCGTACAGCGGGCTGCAGAAGCAGCCGAACGCGGACGCCGCAATCTGCGAGAAAACGCCCAAATCGACGAAGTTGTGATGCCCCGCGTAACGCGCGGCGCCTAACGCGTAAAAGACCGCCGCGTAGAGAACGCAGGCCGTCCACAACCACGCATCGGCGAAGGCCGCGCGCGCTACACGTTCGCGCGCCGCTGCTGCAGATACGCCCAAATGAACGCGTCGACGTCGCCGTCGAGCACCGCGCCCGTGTTGCCCGATTCGACGTTCGTGCGGTGATCTTTCACGAGCTGATAGGGGTTGAGCACGTAGGAACGGATTTGCGAACCCCATTCGTTGGCGCTGCGCTCGCCGCGCAGTTCCGCCAAGCGGTGATCGCGCATCTCCAGTTCGCGCTGCACGAGCTTTGCACGTAGAATGTTCATCGCCACGTCGCGGTTCTGAGCTTGCGATCGCTCCTGCTGCGAAGCCACGACCAGGCCGCTGGGAACGTGGATGATTCGCACGGCCGACTCCGTTTTGTTCACGTACTGCCCGCCGGCGCCTCCGGACTTGAACGTTTCGATCCGAAGGTCTTCCGGTTTGATCTCGACCTGCACGTTTTCGCCCGCCTCGATCTCCGGAATCACGTCGACCGCCGCAAAGGAAGTATGACGGCGGTGGGCGGCATCGAACGGAGAAATCCGCACGAGGCGATGTACGCCCCGCTCGCTTTCGAGCATGCCGTAGGCGTTGCGCCCGCGCACGAAAAACGTTATCGATTTCAAGCCGGCTTCTTCGGCCGGCGACTCGTCGACAACGCTGGTGATGTACCCCTTCGAATCGGCCCAGCGCAGGTACATGCGCGCGAGCATTTGCGTCCAGTCGGCCGCGTCCACGCCGCCGGCTCCGGCAAAGACGCTCACGATCGCGTTGTGCGCGTCGAACTCACCGTCGAACGTGGCCGCCATCTCGAGCTGCTCGAGTCCGGCATCGGCCTGCGCGATATCGGCTTCCGCCTCCTCAATCGCAGCGGCGTCGTCCGGGAAAAGCGTGAGCAACTCGCGCGCATCGTTGAGCGCGCGCGAAATCGCATCCATCGCGTCCACGTCGGCACGCAGTTCCGCAAGTTGCTTCATGACGCGCTGCGCGCCGTCGGGATCGTTCCAGAACGTGTCGGTTCTCGAGCGCGTGTCGAGCTCGCTGATCAGGCGCGTTTTCCCGCTGTAGTCAAAGACGCTCCTTGAGCGTAACGAGACGGTCCGAAAGGCGGGCAAGGCTGGTCAGCTGCGAATCGCTCATGTCGGCGCAACGTTCGGGAACGGCTGCGCGCGCCCTTTCCAAAGCGAAGCTTCGCGTGAATGTACGGCGAGCAACAACGGAGGCACGAATGAACGTACAAGACCGCTTCGGAACCGCGAACGTCGCACTCTCGTCGCGCATGCAGCAGCCCGAGATCGGCGCAGCATCCTTCGGCAGCGCGAACGCAGGTACGGTGCGCGCGGCCGACGGAATTCGCCGACTGCAACCGATGCCCGCGACAGCGTGCGCGCCGGCTGCCGGGGGCGGTTTCGGTGGAATGACCGGGATCATTCAAGCGTTGCTGAGCGTCATCACACAACTGCTTTCCGCGCTCGGTTTGGGCGGCCTCGGCAATCCGTTCTCCGGTCCGCAAGGAAACGAGCAGTTTTTTCAAACGGCGAACGGCGGCTCCGTCGGCGATCCGCATTTGAGTTTCAACGGCACGACGCCGGCGGGCGGCGCCGTGCAATCGCGTTTCGACAGTATGGGCGGCCACAGCGATTTGCTCGATTCCGACTCATACGCCGGAGGCTACCAAGTTTCGACCGCTGCGACGAACCCCGCCGCAAACGGCGTCACGTGGAACGAGCGCGCGACCGTGTCGACGAATTTCGGCGCCACGCAAGTATCGCTCGACAAGAGCGGCAACGCGACGATCGCGCAAAACGGCGTAACGGTATCGCTTGCCGATGGGCAGAGTGTCGATCTCGGCAACGGCGAGAGCGTGTCACGCGCAGCAAACGGCTCGCTCACGATCTCCGACGTCAACGGCATGGGCGGCTCGATAACGACGACGCTAAGCGACGACGGCCAAGGCGTCGACGTTTCCAGTCAAGCCGCGCAGGTGGATTTAGGCGGCGATCTCCTCAATCAACCGCTGCAGTCTTCGGGTACGTTGCAGCAGCTTGACGCACCCGCGCGCCGCTATCGAGCAACGCTTCAAGCGCGCACTGCGTAATCGCGCAAAAGACCGGCACAAGCGGCAACGCAACCACGCGAGCCAGCGACGAAACTACGGGATTGAAGGGAACCGCAACCAAACACGCGAGCGCGGCACCTGCCAGTACCGCAATCTGCGCTCTCGTTTGCGGCCGGCGCAGCCCGTAGACGATCGCCGCGATCATCGCAAGCGTGATCACCGTGCGCACGGCCTCAATCAAGACATAGCGAAGCGATGAAATGAGCGAAGTCCGGTACCATGCGTCGAACGACGTTCTCGTTGCCGCAACGCGGTGATCGTACACCCAACGCAGTTGTTCGGAGATTCCGTAGGCGTGCGTTTCCGCGGCAACCGCTGCGTACGCGGCAACTCCCGCGAGCGAAGCAACCAACGCTCTCCACCGCCCCGTCGCCAGGCCGAGAGCGATCGCGGGCATCACCGCCAAGTACGGCGTCGGCCGCGTAAGCGCAAGCAGCGCGGAAGATACCGCGACCATTGCAAGCAACGCGGTCGATGGAGTGCGCGCGCATCGCAGGAGAGCACCGAGCGCAAGCACCCACCACACCATCGCAAGCATATCGGTCAAATCTGCTGCGGCCACCGAGCGCGTAAGCGGAAGAACCAGCGCAAGAATTGCGATCGCCGCGGAAACGGCGGGACGCCTGAAGGCGCAGAGCATCCAGAACAGCGCCAAGCCGAACGCCGCATATGCCGCTGCATTCACCAGGAACATCGCGCGAAAACCGGCGAACGGCAGCGCCGCCGCCACTATCCACGGATAAAGCACGCGGTTGGCAAAAACTTTCGAACGCGCAAAGGACACCGAGGGATCGAGTTCGACGAGCGCGCGGTAGCGCGGGTTGCGCATCATCGCGGTTCGCTCGTAAAAACGGCGCGCGGACAACGTCGCGTCGCGCTCGGAGAACCCGGCGTCTCGCGCGGCGAATCGCGCATAGACGATGCCGTCCGGGGTGTACACCGGATGCTTCAGAACTGAAACGAACAGCAGCACGATTGCGAGCGATGCGACCACCGCCGCCGCGGCAAGCTTCATAAACCCTATGCTAAAGAAGGGAGCCGCGCGCGGGAACCATCCTTGGACCGGCGCCTCCACCCCGAAAGCCCTATTCGGCGCTCGAAATTACACCGCCGCGGCGCCGTGGCACTTCTTGTATTTCTTGCCCGACCCGCACGGGCAGAGTTCGTTTCGCCCGACCTTCGGTTGATCGCGATGCACCGGCTTGGCGGCTTCGCCGTCCTCCCCGCGGTTCGTGTGCAGCTGCTGCGGCCGCCGCGGCGATGCGGCCTGCGGCAAAAGCTGTCCGGTCGGAATCGGTTCGAAAACCGGAGCGCCGGCGGGAACGGGAACCTGTTCGGCGGGCTGATGCTCGATGACGACGCGGAAAACGCCTTTTATCGCCTCGTCGGCGATATTGCTCTTTAAATCCTCGAAAATCTCGTACGCCTCTTTTTCGTACTCGACGCGCGGATCGATTTGTCCGTACCCGCGCAAGCCGATTCCGCTCTTGAGGTGATCCATGACGTAGAGGTGATCGACCCACATGCGATCGATGATCGGCAGCAGCAAGTAGCGCTGCTCGACGATGCGCAGGATATCCGGCGTGACCTCGCGTTCCTTGGCTTCGTACGCATTGCGCGCCGCTTGCTGCAGGATCCGCCGGATCTCCTCGCGGTCTTTCTTTTCGAGATCCTCGATCTGCACGGCGCGTTTGAGCGGAAAGATCAGGTCGAGCTGGTTGAGCATCTCTTCCAGATCCCAATCGCTCGGGTGCGCGTTCTCCGGCGCGTTTTCCTGAACCGCGCTGTCGACCTTCGCTTCCAGCGTCTGCAGCATGAATTCCCGCGAATCGAATTCGCCGCGCAAAATGGCACGGCGGTCGCCGTAAATCACTTCGCGCTGCTTGTTCATGACGTCGTCGTACTCGAGCACGTGTTTGCGAATCTCGTAATTGTGCGCCTCGACCTTGCTCTGCGCGCGCTCGAGCGATTTGGTCACCAGTCCCGATTCGATGGGGGCGTCGTCGCTGAAACCGACGCGCTCCATGATGTTGTTCATGCGCTCGCCGCCGAACAGGCGCATGACTTCGTCTTCCAGCGAGACGTAAAAACGCGTGCTGCCCGGATCGCCCTGGCGGCCGGAGCGGCCGCGCAACTGGTTGTCGATGCGGCGAGACTCGTGGCGCTCCGTACCGATGATCGCCAAGCCGCCGAGATCGGCAACGCCTTCGCCGAGCTTGATGTCGGTGCCGCGGCCCGCCATGTTGGTGGCGATCGTCACTTGCCCGGGCTGACCGGCGTCCTTTACGATTTCGGCTTCCTGCTCGTGATACTTGGCGTTGAGAACGTTGCACTCCACGCCTTTGCGCCGAAGCATGGCCGCAAGCATCTCGGACTTCTCGATCGAACGCGTGCCGACCAGAACCGGACGCCCCTTCTGGTGCTCCGCGATGATTTCGTCCACGACCGCCCCGAACTTGGCTTTTTCCGTTTTGTAGACGATGTCGGACTGGTCTTTGCGAATCATCGGCTTGTTCGTCGGAATGACCACCACGTCGAGGCCGTAGATGTCGCGGAACTCTCGCTCCTCGGTTTTCGCGGTGCCCGTCATGCCGGCCAGGTACTCGTAGAGACGGAAGTAGTTCTGAAACGTGATGGTCGCGAGCGTCTGGTCCTCGCTGCGAACCTTGATGCCTTCCTTCGCTTCGATGGCCTGGTGGATGCCGTCCGAGTAGCGGCGCCCGTACATCAAGCGTCCGGTAAACTCGTCGACGATGACGACCTCGCCGTCCTTGACGATGTACTGCTGGTCGCGATGGAACAGGTTCCACGCTTTGAGCGCGGCGTTCAACTGGTGCGCCAGTTCGATGTTGCGCTGATCGTAGAGATTCGAGATGCCGAGCATCTTCTCGACCTTCGCCACGCCGGCTTCGGTTATGGGAACCGCATGCGCTTTCTCGTCGACCGTGTAATCCTCGCCCTTTTTCAAGCGCGGGATGATCTGCGCGAACTTTTCGTAGAGCTCGGTGGGCTCGGTCCCCTGACCGCTGATGATGAGCGGCGTGCGTGCTTCGTCGATCAGAATCGAGTCGACTTCGTCGACGAGCGCGAAATAGAGTTCGCGCTGCACCATGTCCTCGACTTGCCAAGCCATGTTGTCGCGCAGGTAATCGAAGCCGACCTCGTTGTTCGTTACGTAGGTTACGTCGCAACCGTAAGCGGCGCGGCGCGCGGCCGGGTCGAGATCGTGCTGAATCACGCCGACGGTCAGACCGAGCATTTGGTAAATGGGCCCCATCCACTCGGCGTCGCGACGAGCCAAGTAGTCGTTCACCGTAACCACGTGCACGCCGCGGCCTTCCAGCGCCCGCGCGTACACCGGAAGGGTCGCGACGAGCGTTTTGCCTTCGCCCGTCTTCATCTCCGCGATGCGGCCTTCGTACAAGACCTGGCCGCCCATGATCTGCACGTCGAAATGGCGCATGCCGATCGAACGTTTTCCGGCTTCGCGCACGACCGCGAACACTTCGGGAAGCATCGCGTCAAGCGTCTCGCCGTTTTGCAGCCGCTCGCGAAATTCCATGGTTTTTGCACGCAACTGCTCGTCGGAAAGCGCTTCGGTCTGCGCCTCCAGGGCGTTGACCTTCTCCGCGGTGCGCCTTAGACGGGCGACCTCCCGCTCGTTGCCGTCAAACAGCGTCTTCAGAAATGCCATATCTTCTCGTAGTACCGTTCGCTCACGTGAGTGGTTGCTCCGCCGCCGCGCGGGATGCGAGGGGCAGCGTCACGGTGAAGACGCTGCCGCTGCCTTCCTTGGATTGTACGGCGATGCTGCCGCCGTGCGTTTCGACGATCTTGCGGCTGACGTAGAGCCCGACGCCGGATCCGGAGATGCCCTTGCGCCGCGCGTTGCTCGCGCGCCCGAAACGCGAAAACACCGTTCCCAACTCGGATGCGGGAATGCCGATGCCGCGGTCGCTGATCGCGATGGTCGCGTTGGCCTCGCCGCTGGTTACGCGGACGTGCACCTCGTCCTGGGAGTATTTGAGCGCGTTCATCAACAGGTTGTCGAGCACGTGGTTGAACCGCGCCGGATCGAGCATCAGCATGACGGGCTCGGATGGTAAGCTGGTTTTGATGCGATCTTCTCCGCGGTTATGCGCCTTCACGCTCTCGCCGACGATCTGCCGCAAATCGAACAGCGAGCGGTCGAGTGAGAACCCGCCGGCTTGCGTCTGCGCCAGCGCGACCGCGTCTTCCGAGAGGCGCACCAGACGTTTGGTTTGCGAGTAAATCGTTTGAAGCTCTTCCTGCAGCGCGGGCGGTGCGTTCTCGAGCAGCAGTTCGCAATAGCCGGAGATGACCGTCAGCGGACCTTTGAAGTCGTGCGCGAGCATGGCGAGTAAATCGTCTTTGAACTCGTTGCTCTCGGAGAGGGCGCGCGCGAGTTGTTGGATGCGCTCGAACCCGAGCGCGGCCGAAAGCGCGAGTTCCAAGTGCGAGGCCAGCATGTGAAAGTACACGCGGCGCTCCGCGTCGCTCCAGTCGTAGACTCCGGGAGCCGCGGCAAAAACGATGAGGCCCCAGAGGTTCCCGTCGATGCGAAGCGCCGACAGCAGCCCTTCGTTTCCGCCGAAGAAGCGTTCGCGCAACGCAGACACGAGCGCGTCACTCGTGGTGATATCTTCGCGTTCGAGCAGCGGAAGCAATTGCCCGGCCTCGACCTGTTCGGGAACGCCTTCGCGCGCCGACTCGACAGTTCGAATCGCGCGCCGGTTCGCGCGCGCGCCCTCGAGTTCGTAGACCCCGCAGGTCAGCTTCACTTCGTGCGACACGGTCACGGCAAAAACGAGCAAGACCTCCTCCATCGTCTGCGTATCGCGAAGCATGCGCACTACGCGCTCGAGCGATTCCGCACGCGCGCGCCGCAAACGCTCGAGATCGTAGATTTGCACGTTTGCCAGCGCGAGCCCGACGTGCGAGGCGACCGAGCGCAGCATGACCATGTCGATCTCGTCGAAGGCGTGCGGCTTGGCGAAATGCAGCGCGATGGCGTGCTCGACTTTTCCGTCGATCACGAGCGGCACGATGAGAGCCGAGCCCGCCCCCAGCGAACGCAAAAACTCATCCCGGCCGTTGTCTTCGGATATCTCGTCCCTTCCGACGACGGAGCCGGCAAATGCGCGCTCGAGCCACGTGTGCGCGAGTTTCACGCTTTCAGGCAGCGTGATCTTCGCCTGCGAGGATTCCGCGTTTGCGAGCGGCCGAACCATGTCGGGGGCATGCGGATCGCGGGCAAAGATCGCGCAGCGCACGGCGCCGAAGGATTCACGAACGTCTTCCGCGACCGATTGCAAAATGCTCTGCCGGTCGAGCGACTTGCGCGCGCGCTCGTTGATGAGCGCCAGCAGCGCACTTTGTTTGGCTTCACGCTCGGCTGCGGAAACCTCGCGTTCGTGCGCGATCATCCAAGCGGCCACGTCGGCGAAAACGCGCAGATCGCGAAGCGTCTCCTCCGCCGGCGCGGCGGCCACGTCGAACACCAGCGCTCCGACGAGCGTGTCCCCGGTCTGCAGCGGCACCACCAGCAAGTGCGCCAGCGGCTGATATTCGGTTATCGCCGCCAGCGATCGCTCCGATTCTCGCGGCACGTAATAGGCGCCCGCGATTGCGAACTTGCTCAGCGCGGGCAGGAACAGCCGGCGTAAGCCTCTGCTGCCTTCGCGGAACGCAAACGTCGCGTCCGCGGGCGCGCGCCCGTAGTAGGTCCGATCGTCGGTAAAGACGACGACGGTCGCGCTCGTGCACGCCGTCGTTGCATATGCCGCTTCCGCCAGCGCGCGGCTTTTCTCTTCCAGTGACGGCAGAGACGGTAAGCGCGTGAGCAGCGCGAAGCGATCCGCCGTCGCTCGCGCCTGCGCGGGGCCTACGGAGATAACGCGAGACCCGTCGCGGTACCGGCGGGCAGCGCGATTGCCGTCGCCGGCGTCGCGTTCAATCCCGCCGAGGGGGAAAAGATCAGCAGCATGCTCTTGTTCGGCGCGCTTCCGGTATCGACGACGTAGATCATTCCCGCGCTGTCGACCTTCACGTCCACCGGATTTGCGAGCGACGAACTGGTGATCGTTTGGCTCGGCGCGAGCGCGAGAACGCCTCCCGGGGCGAAAGACGCGGCGGAAAATTTGTAGACGGCCGCATTAGCCGCGTCCGTGACGAAAAGGTTGCCCGCGGCGTCCAATGCCAGGCCGGTGGGCTGCCTGAAGCAGACGCACGTGATCTGCGCAGACGGCGGAATGTTGTTCGACGCCGGCGTCGGCGTCGGAGACGGTGAGGCCGAACCCGTCGGCGTCGCCGTGGGTGTGGGGGTGGGCGAAGGTGAGCCGGTGGGCGTCGGCGAGGGCGTCGGAAGCGGATAGACCGTGATGTACGGACCGCCGCTGTTCGCTACGTAAATGTTCTTGTTCGCGTCTACCGCCACGCCGATGGGATTGTTCAGCAGCGTGTTGCCGCCGGCAATGGTGTTCACGGGAAACGTCGTCGCGGACGAGAACGGCGCGTAGACGACAACGTAGCTTGAAAAGAATGCGCCCGGCTGCGTGTACGCCACCGCGAAACCGTTGCTGGGGATCATCGCGATTCCGTGCGGCTGTGCGCCCGGAGTAACGCCGACGGACCCGAACGGCAGCACGTTGCCCGTGGCATACGTCTGATAGATCTGAATGATGCCTTGTTTCGAAGCCGCGCCGTAATTGGTCACGTAGAGGCGTTTCGAGGTGTCGAACGCCAGATAGGACGGACCGTTCAGTCCGGTGTTCGAACCGCCGATGGCGTACTGCGGCGTAGCGCTGGGTCCCGGCGACGGGGTGTACAGTTCGATCGCGTTCTGCGTCGTGTTCGAAACGTAGATCGTGTTCGGGACGAAGTTCGGACCGTTGCCCGGCACGCCGCCGCTCGAAGGCACGCTGGTGTTCCCCGAGCTGCACGCCACGATTATCGCAGCGCACGCGAGGGCGAACAGTCCGAGGGTCAGGCGACGCAGCATGGGTTCTCCTTAAGTGACGGTTGCCAGGATACACGCACGGCGATCTACTTTCCTGGAAGATGAGCGAAGCGGCCGTAGACCGCGATCGCGACCAGGACGAGCACGACGGCCAGAAACGCCAGCGCGAGCCACGTAAGCACGAGCCTTCGGACGTATCTCGGGCGGCTCGATTCCGTGTCGATAATCTGTCGGGGCATCGCGTCCTCGCTTTAAACGGGATGTTTGGCGGGATGGTTCAGTTCGGCCGCGGTCACCCTGCCGAGCAGCTCCTTCACCGTAACGAAGCGGTAGCCGGCGTCGCGGAATCGCGCGACCACGGCCGGCAGCATCTCGATGGTCGCCAGTCGCCCGCTGTGCAGAAGCGCGACCTCGGGAGCGGTCGCGTACCGCTCCAGGTGCTGCTCGAGCGTTGCGGGCGTGACGGAACGCCAGTCGCCGGAGTCGTCCGTCCACAGCAAGGTCGTGTAGCCCAGTTTTTGCGCGACCTGCACCGTTGCCGTCGTATACCTGCCGTGCGGCGGGCGAAAGTACGTCTTTACGGACGGATCGTGCACCAAGCGATAGAGCGCGTCGCGTCCTTGCAGGATCTCCTCGCGGACCTGCGCGCGAGATTCTTGATCGAGATTCGGATGCGTGAACGTGTGATTTGCTATTTCGTTGCCTTCGGCTTCGATGCGCTCGGCGAGCTGCGGCCACTGCTCCGCGTCGCGCCCGATCAGAAAAAACGTTGCGTGGACGTGCAGGCGGTGAAGCTGCTCCAGCAGCAACGGCGTGAACACCGGGTAAGGCCCGTCGTCAAAGGTGAGCGCGATGAGCTTCGGCCGATTGGCGCGATTACCGTACGTGACGCGCTCGTTGACGAGACGTTTGAGGTGCCCCGCGAGTGAAGGTGACAGCGCCTGCTGCGCGTCCATCTGCGGCGTGACGATAGCGGGCTGCACCGTTCGTTCGTGCGTGTACACGCGATACCCGGCATAGGCGAGCGCAGCGAGCCCAACTATCGCAACGAGCAGCCGGCGAGGTCGTTTCAAGGCTGCGTGGACGCTTGCTGCATGAGCGCCGCGGCGAGGTCTTGGCCGACAATCACCGTGACGTCGCTAGCCGCTGCGCCGGCAGCGGGGACGGACGTATCGTCGACCGCGACGACTTGCGCGCGGGCGCCGCCCTTTCCAAGCGCTTGTCTCACGCGAATGCCGGCGAACGTGATGCGCGAGTGTTCTCGCACCTCGGTCGTCGTGACGTCCGCCGTGCGCGCGTTGCCGACGGCTCCGATCGCGAACCCTTGCTGCTTCAGCAGCGCTGCGACGCGCCGCGCGGCGCCCGGGATGCCGCTGCCGTTTTCCACGTCGACGCGCACGTTTACCGGGTTGATCGCCGCAATTGCAGCCGCGTCGGGCGAGGGCGTCGGAACCGGCGGATCGACGAGCATGTTTTCCACGAGGTGCTCTTTTTGCGCCTCGTTGGGAACGAGCACCTCGCCGCCGTCGGCGACGATTTTCGTATCGACGTAATCGATCTTCGCGGTGTGCAAGCCGTCCTTCGGCATTTTGGCGAAGAGGGTCGCTAGGCTGAGTTCTTCTTGACGATTGAAATTGGTTTGGACGTCCCGCGCGAAGACGCCGAGCAGATCGTTCAGGTGCATCAGCGTGTTGAACTTTTGGCTGCGCAGTTTGCTCAGGGCGGCTTGCATGACTTGATCCTGCCGCATGATTCGGCACGGATCGCTGCACCAGTCATGGCGAAAACGCGCGTATGCAACGGCTTGATCGCCGTTCAAATGCTGCATGCCCGGCTTGAAGTGGATGTGGAGATGCCCCCAAGTATCGTCGTAGTCGATGGGCCCGTTCGGGCCCGTATGCGTGAGCGCGGCGGAGTTCATCGGGTCGATGTCGATCCCGCCGATCGCGTTGATCAGGTCCTTCGTCGTGTTGATGCGCAGCACGACGTACCGATCGAACGAGGGGATGCCCAGCCATCTCGCGATGACCGCCTGCGCTTCGCGCACGCCGCCTTCCGACTGCGCCTGATTGATTTTCGTGTCCTCGCCGTTGGGCAGCACGGCTTCCATGTCGCGCGGAACGGACAGCACGTAGACGTTTCCGGTGCGGAAATCCAGGTCCACCGCTTTTATGACGTCGCTGCGTGACTGCGTCGAATACTCTTCGTCCTTGCTATTGTAATCGTAGTCGAGCCCCTCGACGAGCACGACGATGTGGCTTTTGCCGAAAAGCTCTTGCGGCGAGGGCGTCAGTTCGCCGCTGAGCAGCTGCAGCGGCGTGCGATGAAACGCGACGGAGAACCCGGCGACCACCGCGATGAATCCGCATGCGAGCAGCAGCGCGGCGGTGAGCAGCGCGCGACGCCATCCCGACGTCTTTGGGGTTTCCTGCGGTTCGAAATGACTATCCAACGCCGGCCAGTCCCTCCGCGGCAAGAGTTCCGAAAAAATCGAACGGGCCGTTTCCGGCGAGCGTGACGTTGACGAACGCTCCGCGCTTTGCGTTTCCGCTGAAGTACACGCCGCCGTCGACGCCCGGAGCTTCGCCCATGGAGCGTCCGAACCAAGCGGAGGGAACTCGAAGCGCCGCGCGGATGGGGTCTGCTTTGCGCAACGGTCGTCGTTCTTCTACTAATATGCGCACCGTTTGACCGCGTCGCGCTGCCCGAGCGCGTTCCGACGCGGCCCGCTGCGCCTCGCGAAGCCGCACCAGACGGCGCCGCTTCTCGGCTGCCGAAACCTGACCCTCGAGTGCGGCACTCGGCGTGCCCTCTTCGCGGCTGTACTGGAAAAAGCCGACCCGGTCGAGCTGAGCGCGCGCGATCCACTGCTCGAGGTACGCGACGTGCTCCTCGGTTTCGCCGGGAAACCCGACGATGAAGGTGGAGCGCATGGTGATCCCCGGCACGCGCCGGCGGAATTCGTCGATGATTTCGAGATACCGTTCGCCGTTGCCGGGCCGGCGCATGCGCCTGAGCACGCCGGGATGCGCGTGCTGCAGCGGCATATCCATGTACTTGCACACCTTCGGCAACCGCGCCATGGCTTCGACGAGCTCGCGGTCCACCGTTGCCGGATAGAGATAGAGCAGCCGAATCCATTCGATGCCGTCGATCTCGTGCAGGCGCTCGAGCAAATGCGCCAGACCGCCGCGCCGAAAACCGCGATCGCGTCCCCACATCGACGTATCCTGCGCGATCAAAACGAGCTCTTTCGTTCCCGCGCGCGCGAGAGCACGCGCTTCCTTGAGAATCGATTCCTCGCTGCGGCTGCGAAACGCTCCGCGCAGTTGCGGGATGACGCAAAACGTGCAGGGATGATCGCAGCCCTCCGCTATTTTCAAATATGCTGTAGCCTGCGCCGTCGTTACCAAGCGCGGGAGAAAGTCGTGCTCGGGCGGCGCGTCGAACTGCAGGCGCACGGGATGACGGCCCGCGCGCGCGTCTTCGAGAAGATCGACGATGCCTGCGTACGCGCCCGTTCCGACCACGCCGTCGATCTCCGGAACCAGCGCCTGAAGGCGATCGCCGTAGCGCTGCGCCAGACATCCCGCCACGATGAGCTGCTGGCCGGGGCGTTTGCGCTGCGCTTGCTCCATGATGGCATCGGTGGATTCTGCTTTCGCGGGATCGATGAAGGCGCACGTGTTTACGACGACGGTGTCGGCGCGCGCGGCATCGTGGACCAGCTCCCATCCGGCTTGTCCGAGTTGGGCGATCATGACCTCGGTGTCGACCAAGTTCTTGGCGCAGCCAAGCGAAAGGAAAGCGACTTTCACCGGTAGTTTACGAACTGCAGCGGCAGCTCGTAATCCATGGCTTTGAGGTGCGCGATGACTTTTTGCAAATCGTCGCGGCTTTTTCCCGAAACGCGGATCTGCTCGTCCTGATACTGAGCGGAAACTTTCAGTTTGAGCGCTTTTATCGCTTCAAGAAGCGCCTTGCTCTTGTCTTTCGGGATTCCGCTGCGCAGGGTGATGGTTTGCCGAACGGTCTGATGCGAGGCGGGCTCGAGCGTGCCGAATTCGAACGCTTTGACGTCGATGCCGCGTTTGACCGCCTTCGATTGGATGACGTCCATGACGTTCTTCATCTTCAGTTCGTCGTCGGAAGTCACCGTAATCACTTTTTTCCCATCGTACGCGATCTCGGTCTTGCTGTTCTTGAAATCGAAACGCCCGCCGATCTCTTTGCGTGCCTGATTGAGCGCGTTATCAAGTTCTTGTTGGTCGATTTTCGACACAACGTCAAAAGACGATTCGCCTGCCATACTCTATAACGTAAAAGATTTTTCGACCACGTCGCCCGCCGCGCCGAGTTTTCCGATCTGCTTGCCGTCGACCGTAAGTTCCACGCCGCCCGCGTTGCCTACGCGAACCAGCGCAACACCGCCGTGAAACGTCCTGGTCGTGCCGGCCGGAAACGTACCCTCAATACTAACATTGCCGTCAACGCTGACCCTGAGCCAGGACGGAGCCGTCAGGTGAATCACGAGCGTTCGCGCTGCCGGCGTCGCCGTGGGAGGCGCGGCCGCAGGGGCCGGCGAGGGAGCGGCAGGCTGCACGGCGGTCGCAGCCGCCGGCGCCGCGCGGCGCGGGGGCGTGACGTAAAGGTAGACGACGAAGCCGATCAACGCCAGAGCAACCAAACTGGCGAGCCAGATGAGGGGCGTCAACGCCCCCGACCGCCGTTCGGAAAGCGTGAAGGACGGCGGCGCCGTGGCCGCCGCGCGCTCGCTTTCGGAAAATTCCGAACGGTTGAAGTCGGAGACCGCCTCTTCGGGATCGAGTCCCAAATAACGCGCGTACGTGCGCAAGAAGCCCCGAATGTAAACCGGAGCTCCTATGGTCTTCCAGTTCTCGTCTTCGATGGCCGCCAGATAGACCGACCGAATGCGCAGGTGCTCCGCGACCTCCGAAAGCGTTTCCCCACGCTGCTCCCGTGCGGCCCGAAATCGTTCTCCCAGCGACATTTGGAGCTTGGTGTTTGCGCCGCCGTCCTGTTATCCTGTCCCTGCGAAATCCATGGAAAAACCTCGTGTAATCGCCGCAATGAGCGGCGGCGTCGATTCCGCGGCGGCGGCGGGACTGCTCGTCGAAGCGGGTTACGACGTGATCGGCGTGACGATGAAGATGTACTCGCCGACCAAAGCGCCGCACGCAAAAAGCTGCTGCGGCATCGACGACTTCGACGACGCGAGGCGCAGCGCCGCCGTGCTGGGCATTCCGCATTACGTTTTGAACTTCGAAGAAACGTTCCGGCGCAGCGTCATCGATCGCTTCGCCGACGATTATGCACGAGGCCGCACGCCGAATCCGTGCGTTGCGTGCAACAATTTCGTCAAACTCGGTACGCTTGCGAAGTACGCCGACGCGGTCGGCGCCCCATACGTCGCGACCGGACACTACGCGCGGCTGGAACATCGCGACGACGGGCCGCATTTGTTCCGCGGCACCCATGCCAAAGACCAGGCGTATGCGCTGGCGCAATTGGCACCCGCGCAATTGCGGCGATTGCTGCTGCCGCTCGGAGGTTTGGACAAAGCGACGGCGCGCGATCATGCGCGCCGCTTGGGGTTGCCCGTTCACGACAAAACCGAATCCCAAGACATCTGCTTCGTCGAGGGCGGCGATTACCGTGACGTTCTCGCGCGAGTGCGCCCCGGCCTCGAACGACCCGGCGACGTCGTCACGACTTCCGGCATAACGGTGGGCGCACACAGCGGAATCGCGAACTTCACGGTGGGTCAGCGGCAGGGATTGCCCGCGGCCGCCGGCGGACCGCGTTACGTGACGCGCATCGACGCGGAAAGCAATACCATCGTCGTAGGCCGGGAAGAGGAACTGAACGCGCGCGGCCTGCGCGCCGATGAAATCAATCTAATTCGCCCGGAACGATTTGAAGGTTCGCGTACCGCGGTGCTCGCGATGGTGCGCTATCGCGCAGCGCAGGTGCCGGCATGGGCCCGAATAAACGGTCGCGACGAGCTCGAGCTCGAATTCGAGCATCCGATCCGCGCGGTTTCACCGGGGCAGTTGGTCGCGCTATTCGACCCATCCGGCGAGGAAGTCTTGGGCGCGGGGACGATTACGTCGGCAAACTGAACGCGTAAATTCCCGCTTTGCGCGTGCGCAGACGCTCTTTCAGAATATCGAGGAGAACGTCTCGCTTCTCGTCGTGCGATGCCTGTGCGTATCGCGCGTACGACGGTCCGAGCAAATCCCGCAAACCCGTTTCCACGAGCTGTCGCGCTTCATCCGAAGCGGGTTCGCCGGCACCGACCGGGCAGAGATCGCCGTCGAGTTTGTTCGTTTCGAGCAGACGCAGGACCGTATACTCGCACGACGTGCGCCGGTAGACGTTGCGCCGCGAACGCGATTCGGGCAAACTTTCACGGGAGCGCACGTAAAATCCGTACTCTTCCAGCACCGCTATCGATTCAAAAACCATCGTCGTGCTGAGCAGACCGAGGTCCTTGCGAATCTGTTCTATGGTCGGATGGCAAAGACCCGAATCGTCGGAGAGCATGATGAGATAGACGTACATGCTGACTTGGCGCGGGTTGAGGACGTGAAACAGAAAACCGCTCCACCAAGCCGGAATTTGAACGAGCGGTTCGCACTCAGCGGGATTCGAATCGCTGGAAACAGCGGCTTGCGCAACGTGCTCATCCACCAATGAAGCAACCCCTCGCGATTCAAAAGCGCAGCAAAGTGCCTGTAGGGTTCCAATAGAGACCAACCGTAGCCTGTCAAGGAACCATACAATATTTTGGACGCTTAGGCTGTCGCCGGCGCCACGTCGCCGCGAACGTTCCAGTACGTGTCGCGAATGACGGGGGTGAAACCCGCGTCCGTGATGACGCGCTCGAGATCGCGCCGCGTCGCTTCGTTCGTCGAACCGGCGTCGTGCACGACTTGCTCTTCGATGATCGTTCCGCCCATGTCGTCGCAGCCGTAAAATAGCGCGAGCTGCCCCATCTTGAGTCCCGGCGTCAGCCACGAAGCTTGCAAGTGCGGAACGTTGTCCAAATAGAGCCGCGATATCGCAAGTACGCGCAAATACTGCAGCCCCGTGGCTTCTCTTCCGCGCAGCGGCGTTTTCCAGGGAACGTAATACCAAGGGATGAACGCGGTAAATCCGCCGGTTTCGTCCTGCAGTCGCCGAATGACGTCCAAGTGCTCGATGCGCTCCTCCTGCGTTTCGATCGATCCGAACATCATCGTCGCGGTCGTCGGCATGCCGAGCAGTTGCGCTTCGCGCATGACGCCGATCCATTCGTGGGGTTTGACTTTGCGCGCGCTGATGCGCTTGCGCACCCGCTCGACCAGGATTTCCGCACCGGCGCCCGGCAGCGATTTCATGCCCGCGGCTTTCAAACGCAGCAGCACCTCGCGCACCGGAAGATTTTCCACCGTCGAGAGACCCACGATTTCCGAAACGGAAAGCGAATGTATGTCGACGCGCGGATATTCCGCCGCTACGCGCCGAAACAGCGTTTCGAACCACTCCAATCCCAGTTCGGGATTCACGCCGCCCTGAATCATGATCTGCGAAGCGCCGCGATCGACGGCGTGCTTTACTCGCGCAAGGACCTTATCGTGCGACATCGTGTACCCTTCCTTGTGTTTTTCCGGACGGAAAAACGCGCAGAACGTACAGTGCACGTTGCACACGTTCGTATAGTTTATCGTCGTGTCGATCACGTACGTCACGACGTTCGAGGGATAGAGCTGCATGCGGCGCGCGTGCGCCGCGCCGCCCAGCGCGTGCAAGTCCGCCTCCTTGTAGAGCCGAACCGCTTCATCGTACGTAAGACGGCCGCCGGCGGCGGCTTTTTCGAGAAGCGCGCTAAGCGACACCGACGACCTCCGGCACAAAGGGGGGAATCCGCTCGATCGCGCCGGTCGCAAGCAGCTCCCGGCAATACGCCCCAAGACCGCGCTGCGCCGCCGAATGAAACGTGAAGTTCAACTTCTCGTAGTAGATTTCGTAAAAGCCGGGCGGCCGCGGCTTGAGCGATTGCGCCAGCGCGATGACGCGCGCGCGATTCGCGCGGCCCCATGAATACGCGTCGGTGAGCGCGTGCAGGCACGCGCGCACCTCGTCCAAGCGCGATTCGAAAACGTCGCGCCGTGCGACCCACACGGCCGTGACGCATTGCTCTCCGGTCCAATCGCGCCAGAGCGCGCCCAAGTCGTAGACTTCGTCGCTCGAAAACTCGAACGCCGCGTCGATCGCCGCATCGCCTATCACCATCGCAGGCTCGCCGGCGCGCGCGTGTGCGAGCGGATCTTCCGCGTCCACGAAATCCGCGCGCACGCCATAGCGGCGTTCCAGCAAAATGCGAAGCATGCTGCGTCCGCTCGCCGATTCACCGGTGGTGGCGATGCGAGCACCGTCGAGCAGCGCGGGCGGAATGCTCGAAAGCAGGAGGACCGAAACCAGTTCCTCGCGCGCGCCGATGCACAGATCGGGTAGAAGCACGTACCGATCCGCGTCGACGGCGTACTCGTACGCGCTGACCGGGCCCATGTCCAATTCACCCCCGCGCATCATCGCGTTCAGTCTCGCGGGCACGTCCGAGACGAGCGTGCCGGGGTAGTCGACGACCCGCTCGTCGAAGGCCGCATAGATCGGCAAGTCGTTCACGTAACGCATGCGGCTGCAGCGCAGCATTTAGACCGGAACCGCCGCGGCGGGCGCGCTCGGCGCCGGAGCCCAGTCGAACGGAAATTCCTCGTAGGTCGTGTTGCGCCGGACCGGCACGTATCCCGCTTCCTCGATGAGGCGGCGAAACTCGCGATCGTCGACGTGCTGCCCGGACTGCGTGCCGGCGCTGTGATAGATGAGTTCCTCGTCCGTGCTGCCGTGCGTGCCGTCCATGTCGTCTGCTCCAAACTGCAGCGCGACCTGACAAACCTTCAGGCCCTGAATCATCCAGTACGCCTTTACGTGATCGAAATTGTGCAGCATGAGCCGCGCGGTGGCGAACGTGCGGATGTCGTCCAAACCGGTGGTCCAGCCGCAGTCGCTCAGCTCGTTGCCGTCGGGATGAAAAGCGAGCGGGATGAAAGCGTTGTATCCCGGCGAGCGATGCTGGGATTCACGCAGGCGGATCAGATGATCCACGCGGTCTTCGAGCGACTCGACGTGTCCGTAGAGCATCGTGGCGTTCGAGGCGATGCCCTGACGGTGAAGCTCTTCGTGAATGGCCAGCCAGTTGTCCGCGTTTACTTTGTTCGGACAGATTTTCTTGCGCGTTTCCTCGGCGAAGATCTCCGCACCGCCGCCGTTGACGTTGTCGAGTCCCGCCGCTTTGAGTTCGGCGACGATTTGCGGATACGTCATGCGATGGCGCTTGGCCATGTAGTCTATTTCCGCCGCGGTGAAGAGCGAAAGCTGGACGTGCGGCACGCGCGCCTTGAACCGGCGCATCAGCGGCAGCCAGTAATCCAGCGAAAGCTGGCGCGGGTCGTGGCCCCCCACGATGTGAACTTGATTGAAGTTCTCGCCGGTTTCCAATGCTTTCGCGAGTACGTCGTCGGCCGTCATGCGGACGACGCGCTCCTTTTCCTTGAACTCGTCCGCGGCGAAAGAGCAGAACTTGCAGCCGGCATAGCAGACGTTCGTCGAGTTGATGTAGCGGTTCAGAACGTAGTAGACTTTTTTTCCGCTCTTGCGTTCCTTTGCCGCCCGGGCAATGCGACCGAGGTTGTGAAGGTCGGCTGTTTTGAACAGCGCGAGACCATCCTCGAACGAGAGCGGTATGCCTTCTTCTACTTTGTTTTCGATGCGCGCGAGTACCGGATCCATGGCAGTTCCCACGGTTCGTACTGCACGGGTGCGCACCTTGCGGGAAATAGGGCTTTCAGCGCTCGAGCAGGCGGCCTCCGGCACTGCGTACTAGGGCAGCGGCGAGCAGTACGATGAGCATGCCGAGGATGACGCCGCCCAAAACATCCGTCGGGTAGTGCGCGGCGAGCGCAAGGCGCGACCAAAGAATGCCTACGGCTAGGGCGGCGAGCACCGTAAACCCGGCGGCTCGCGTCCAGCGCGGCAACCGCGAGCCCAGCAGAACCAATGCCCAAAAGAAATAGAACGCGGTACAAATCGTCGCGTGCGAACTCGGATATGAAAACGCATGTTCGTGGCGTATCAGCCAATCCTCACGACGCGGCCTGGCAAAATAGTGCTGGAACGCATCCGCGGCTCCCCACGCCACGAGCGCGCTCGCGACGATCGCCGCCGCTCGCAGCCGCCAGCGAGGAATCGCGACCGCGATGACGATGCAAAGCGCGTACAGCGGCGCGAGGACGTAGGCGTATCCGGCGTTGGTAAGCGCCCATGCGGCACCGATTGCGTGCCCGCGTACCATTTTCGCGAACGCCCACAGCGCCGGCGGCTCGCCGTGATGCGTGACGTAGAATCCCAGCCAAAGGAAACCGGCAAATAAAACGATTGCGGGGATCGCAAGCGCGAGAACGCCGGCGACGCCGCTTTGCGTCCGCTGCCTCAAGACCCGGTTGCGAAGAGGTCGGGCTGCGCTCCGCCGCGGCCGAGCCGTGGAGCGACTTGTTCGAGCTCGCCAAGGCCGAGCAAAATCCGCCGCGGCTTGGTGCCCTCGTGCGGACCGACGACTTTGAAGTCTTCGAGTTGCTTCATGATTCGTACCGCGCGCGGGTGACCGATTGAAAATTGAGATTGCAACGCGGCCGTCGACGCGTAGTTGCTCTGGATGATGAATTTCGCCGCATCGTAGCACAGGGGATCGACGTCGCGCCTGGCGCCGTCGTCGTCGGAGATCGGTTGAACCTCCACATCGAGCAGATTTTGCGGACGGCTCTGCTTCGCCCAAAAATTCACCAAACGGTGCACCTCGCTGCCGGTGATCAGCGCGCCTTGCGCGCGCACCGGCTTGGGTGCGTCGATGGGCAAATACAGCATGTCGCCGCGCCCGAGCAGACGTTCCGCTCCCGCCATGTCCAAGATCGTGCGCGAGTCGACTTGCGAGCTCACGGCGAAGGCGATTCGCGAAGGAATGTTCGCCTTGATCAAACCCGTGATGACGTCCACCGACGGCCGTTGGGTCGCGACGATCAGGTGAATCCCCGTTGCGCGAGCCAGTTGCGCCAGGCGCATGATCGTCGTTTCCACTTTCGCGGGGGCCACGAGCATGAGATCGGCGAGCTCATCGATCACGACGACGACGTAGGGGAGCTTTTCGTCGGGGTACTTTACGTTGTACTCTTCGATCTTGCGCACGCCGGCTTTGGCGAACCGCTCGTACCTCGCGTCCATTTCCTTCGTCATCTCGAAGAGCGCGCCGGCGGCCATGCGCGCGTCCGTGATAACGTCTTTGATGAGATGCGGAATGCCGTTGTAGACGGTAAGTTCGACCCGTTTGGGATCGATCATCAGCATCTGCACTTGATCCGGCGTCGCGCTCACGAGCAGCGAGGCGATGATGCCGTTCAAGCAGACCGATTTCCCGGCACCGGTCGCGCCGGCAACGAGCAGATGCGGCATCTTCCCCAAATCGCCGAAAACGGGCCTTCCGGTGATGTCCTTGCCCAGCGCCATCCACAGCGGCGGAACTTGACCGCGCTGCGGCAGCAGCTCCAGAATTTCGCGAATCGAAACGACGGACACCGTTTTGTTCGGCACCTCGATGCCGACCGCGGATTTGCCCGGAATCGGCGCCTCGATGCGAACGCTCGTGGCGGCTAAAGCGAGCGCGATGTCGTCGGCGAGCGCTGCGATGCGTGAGATTTTCACGCCTCGTTCCGGTTTGAGCTCGTAACGCGTTATCGACGGCCCGCGCTCGATATGCACGACTTTCGCACCTACGCCGAACGACGCGAGGGTATCTTCGAGCACGTGCGAGCGGCTGGAGTCGTCGCTGATCTGTGCCTGCGGGGGATCGAACAGCGCAACGTCTGGAAGGTGATAGACGATGTCGCGAGGCTCGCCGGAGCTGCGCAAAACGGGCACGGGCGGAGCGACGTATTCCGTCTCCTCGATAATCGGCTCTTCGTCGACGGCGTCTTCGGGGTAAGGATCGTCCTCATGCGTCTCTTCTTCGTCCACTTCCGGAACGAACGTTGGAGACGCCGGTACAACGAACGCCTCCACCGGCGCCGCCGGCAGCGCAAGCGAGATGCGCGGCATGCGCGGCATACGCGGCATACGCAGCTTCGAGAACGAAAGCAGAATCAGGCCGATGACTTTCTTCACCGAAACGTTGGTGATCCACACCGCGAGCAGAAGCGCGAGCAGTCCGATGACGATCCGCGCGCCCAGCAGCCCGAACAGCGCTTGCAGCACGTTCCACAGCGCGGCGCCGGCCGCGCCTCCGCGTCGCGCGAGCGACGCGTCGATTAAAAGGAAATACGCAAGGGAAGCGGTACCGAGCGTGCCGATCATGCGCGGCACGTTGATCTCCAGAAAGACGATCGCGCCGAAGAGCGCGACCAGCACCGGGAAAAGCGGGGCGGCCGCTCCGAACGAGGTGCCGAGGGCGGCGGCGACGGCGCTTCCGGCGATGCCGGCGCGCGATCCGAGAGCGATTCCCAGGAGGACGGCGATACCGATCGCGGCAATGCCCGCGATCTCGAAGTTCAGCCGCGTCTTCGCGGTCGCCTTGCGGCGTACGCGTGCCATGGACCCGAGTATTTCGTCGTCAGCATAGGAGTTCATTTGACCCCGCCAACGATCGTCGTTTTGGAAGGCGACCAAACCGGACAGGAATTACTGCTCGAAGCGCTGCGCGTTCTCGATCGGGGCGTGATCGACGTGGAGCTCGTTTTCGAGCGCATCGATCTCTCGCTCGAAAACCGCCGTGCGACGCAAAACGGCATCGTGCAGGAAGCGGCGGAGGCGATGAAGCGCGCTCGCTTCGGGTTGAAAGCCGCGACGATCACGCCGGAAGGCAAAGACGACGTCGGCTCCCCCAACGCGATTCTGCGGCGCGCGGTGGACGGAAAAGTCATCGTGCGCACGGGCCGCCGCATGCCGGGTATCCGGCCCGTCGCGGGCATACACGCGCCGATCTCCGTCGTGCGCATGGCCGTCGGCGACGCTTACGGTGCAAAAGAATGGCGCGAAGGCGAGGGCGCCGACGAAGTCGCGTACCGCACCGAAGCGATAGAACGCAGCGTCTGCCGCTACGTCGCGGAATACGCATTTCAGCATGCGGAGCGCATGCGCGCGAAAGTGTTCGGCGGCCCGAAGTACACGGTGAGTCCGGTGTACGAAGGAATGCTCAAAGAAGAAATGGACGCCGCAGCGCAGCGGCATCCGGGCGTGAGCTATCAACCGCTGCTCATCGACGCAACGTACGCGCTGCTGCTCAGCACCGACGGCGAAGCGCCGCTGGTGATCCCCTCGCTCAATCGCGACGGCGACTGCCTTTCGGACCTCGTGATGCAGCTGTTCGGATCGATCGCCGGAGCGGAATCGGTGCTGCTTTCCTTCGATTCGGAGCTGCGGCCGTCGGTGGTCATGGCGGAAGCGCCGCACGGCACCGCGCCGCGTCTTTTCGGCAAGAACGTCGCCAACCCCATGGCGATGATCCTCGCCGCTGCCGCGCTGCTTTCGTACATGGACGAAAAGAAGGCGCAAAACGCGTCGCGGGCCATCTACGAGTCGACGCTGGAAGCGGTGCACGAGGGCTTGAAAACCAGCGACTTGGGCGGCCACGCCTCCACCACCGACTTCACCGACGCCGTGATCGAGCGCGTGAAGCGCAAGCTGGACGTGTGGTCGACGCTGTAGATGAGCTCTAAACCTAAACTTGACGCGCCTCCAACCCCAGCTTCACCATCGACCAACCTGCCCATAGTACGCTAGCCTTGGATGGCTTGGCTCAATAAGCGCTCGAACAGGGAGATTCCCGGAACTTTGGACATCGGCAAGCATACCTTTGACGTGCCGGTGAAGCTGCGCGTGCGCGGCGTCGCCGAACCGGTGCACGCGATGCTGCTGCACATCGCGCTCGCCGGCTGCAGGCTGCGGTCGTGGATGCTGCTGGAGCGCGGCGCCGGCATCTCGTTCGACTGGCGGCTTTCGAGCGGCAAGCTTTTGTCGATCAACGGCGTCGTGGCCGCGCGTTACGCGCCCCGCAACGGCGGCGTTGGGTTCGAGTACGCGGTTGCGCTGGAAGAGTTGCCCGAGGCCGACGCCGACGAGCTGGCGCGGGAAGCCGCCATGCTGGCGCGTCGCAGCGCCTCCGCGCGCAGCTACGACACCTCGCTGGTCGACATTTCGCAGTTCACCGGTTTTCGCGTGCCCGACGAGTTCGAGCTCACTTATCGCATCGACGATCCCCGCGTCACGCCGAAGCGCGCGCAGGCATGCGACGTCATGGGCAACGGCCTGCGGCTGCGCTGCGATGAAACGCTTAAAGTGAATCAGCAGCTCGTGCTGCAGTTTCGATTGCCCGAGCACGTACTCAACGTCCACAAAGGCAAGGACGACGATCTCGTCATCGGTCCGTTCGGATACCGCCGCGTGCCGCTGAAGTACATGCGCCGGCCGTTCGCGGAACTGCGCCTGAAAGCGCGCGTCACGGCCGTCGCCAAAGACTCGAAGCGCCGCGATTGCTACGACGTCGAATTTGTGGACGCGGACGGCATGGCGCGCGAAGAGCTGGCGCGCTACATTCACGCCGCGCAGCTCGCGCAGATCAAACGCTAGCGACAGCGAGCCACTAACGCGTCAAGCGCGGATGTTCCAAGTGGAACCGCGTGCGATTTTGATAGCCGCGCGCTATTTGCGTGAGCTGCAGCTCGCCCCAGGGCCGGCCCATCAGCGCAAGACCCGTCGGCAAACCGTGGTCCCCGAATCCGTTCGGAACGCTGATTGAGGGCAAGCCCGCCAAATTCCCCGGGCTTCCCATTTCGATTTCGCCGGAATACTTGTCGGGATAGGCTTTATCGAACGGAACGCCGACCGGATACGCGACGGTGGAAAGCGTCGGATAGGCGATCGCGTCGTACGGCGCGAGGGCGCGGATCAGTTCGTCGTTGAGCATCGCGCGCCGGCGCATGCCGTCTACGTAGTCCACGGCGAGCGAACCGTACACTTGATAGCCGCCGATGCGATCGTCCACCGACTGCAATTCGCGCGAGCGTCCGCTTTCGATCAAATCCCGAAACGCGGCGGCGCACTCGCCGTTGAAAATTGCGCCGAAGACGTCGCCGTACGGACCTTTGGGCAACGCGACGTCCGGAATCAGGTCGCAAAATTCGCGCAGGACGCCCACCGATGCCTCGAAGTTTCTTACGACCGCCGGCATGGATTTCGCGGTCGCGTTCTTGACGATCGCGACTTTCGGACGGCGGCCGCGCACCGCGGGAAACGGCGCGTCGCGCGACGTCTTGTCGTTCGGATCGTGCCCGCTGACGATTTTCAATACCGCTTCGGCGTCGCGCGCGGAACGGCACATCGGCCCGAGTTTGTCCGAGGTCCACATCAACGCCATGGCGCCGTGCCGGCTCACGCGTCCGTACGTGGGACGCAGACCGCTCACGCCGCAAAACGCAGCGGGCACCATGATGGAACCGTTGGTTTCCGAACCTATCGCAAAACCGACGAGCCCGGCCGCGACCGCCGCACCGGGACCGCTCGACGAGCCGCCGCTCCAGTACGCGCGGTTCCACGGCGTTCGCCCCGGTCCGGTAAACGAAGCGTCGGCATCGTTGTATCCGAATCCGCCGGCGAGCTCGACCATTGCGAGCTTCGCGCACAGGACCGCGCCCGCATCGTGCAGTTTCTTTACTACCGTGCCGTCATAATCGAACACTTGATTGCGATACGGCGCCGCGCCCCAGGTGGTGGGCGCTCCCACGGCCGCAAGCAGATCTTTCACGCCGTAGGGCACGCCGTGCAGCGGCCCCCGCACGCCGCCCGAAGCGAGTTCTTTGTCGGCGGCGCGCGCTTCGCGCAAGCCGCGCTCGTGCATGATCGTGACGACCGCGCCGTACGCGGCGCCGTATTCTTCCAGCCGTGCGAGGTACAGCTTCGTCAGCTCCACGGATGAAACGCTCTTTCTCGCGATCAGTCGTCCAAGCGCGAGCGCGTCGGAGAAGGCGAGCTCCTCGTGCGTCATGCAGGCACCTCGAATTCGCTTGCCGGTTCGTCCCAATTCTTTATCGCGGTACCGTGCGGGTTTACTCTGTCGCCGAGTTTCAAATTGTCGTCGATGCCGCCGGCGATTTGCTCGAGTTCCTTGTCGCTGAGCGACGCGTCGAAACTGCGCATCCGCGCTGCCAAAGCGCGCGCGGCCTGCGAGGTTTGCCGCTTCTTAGGCGTGGCCGCGGGCGCGGGCGAGGGTGTGGCCGCCGGCGGCGAGGACGGCGCGGCGGCAAGCAGCGGTGCCGTTGCAGCCGCGGCGATGAATTCTTTGCGCGTGCTCATACGTGTGCTCCACTTACACTTCCATTACCACCGGCACGATGACCGGACGGCGTTTGTAGCGCGAATGGATCGCTTTGGCGAGCCCACCGCGAATGTGTTCTTTCACCGTATTGACGTCGCGAATTCCTTCGACCGGCACTTCTTCGATCAGTGTCACGAGTTGGGCACGAAGGTCGTCGAGCACGCCGTCGGACTCCGGCACGTAGAACACCCCGCGCGAAATGAGATCGGGTCCGGCGATCACGCGGGCTTCCTCGCTGTCGATTGTGACGACGACCATCATAAAGCCGTCGGCAGCCAGCAGACGCCGGTCGCGCAGCACCGCTTCGCCCACGTCGCCGACGCTGGAGCCGTCGACCAGCACGTGGCCGCCGTACGTCTTGCCGATCTTGTCGCCGTATTCGCCGGTGAACTCGAGCACGTCGCCGTTTTCCACCACGAATACGTTCTGCGGATCCACGCCGGTGCGCGCCGCCAATTTGCCGTGCTGCATCAGCATGCGGTACTCGCCGTGCACGGGAACGAAAAATTCCGGACGCACGAGGTTGAGCATCAGCAGCAATTCTTCTTGCGAAGCATGGCCGGAAACGTGCGAGCGTCCATCCGTTCCGTGTATCACGGTCGCGCCCAACCGGCAAAGGTTGTTGATCGTCTTGTAGACGCCTTTTTCGTTGCCGGGAATCGGCGTCGCGCTGATGACTACGGTATCGCCGGGAACGATTTTGAATTTGGGATGATCGCGTACCGACATGCGCGTGAGCGCGCTCATCGGCTCTCCCTGCGAACCGGTAGTCATGACGACGATTTCCTCGGGCGGATACTCGTCGACGTCTTCGATGCGAATCGTTCGATCCGACGGTACTTTGAGATAGCCCAGTTCCGAAGCGAAGTGCACGACGTTGACCAGCGAACGGCCCAAGAACGCGATGCGGCGGTCGAAACGCAGCGCTTGGTCGATGACCTGCTGGATACGCGGTACGTTCGAGGCAAACGACGCGACGACGATCCGTCCTTTCGCCTGCGTGAACACGCCCGCGAGCGCCTCGCCGACGATGCGTTCGGAAAGCGTATGTCCGGGACGCTCGGCGTTCGTGCTGTCGGAGAGCATGCACAGCACGCCTTCTTCACCGATGCGCGCGATGGCCGCAAAATCCGCCGGTTTGCCGTCGATCGGCGTCTGGTCGAACTTGAAATCGCCCGTATGGAAAATGGTGCCGACCGGCGTGCGCAGAGCCAGCGCGCACGCGCCGGCAACGGAGTGGTTGATGTGCACGAATTCCGCTTCGATCTCGCCGTAACGCACGCGATCGCCCGGCTGAACCGTAACGAACTGCGCTTCGCCCATCATCTTGTGATCGCGCGCCTTGGCCTTTATCAGCGCGTTGGTCAGCGGCGTGCCGACGACCGGCACGTTGAACTCGCGCAGCAAGTACGGAATGCCGCCGATGTGATCTTCGTGACCATGCGTCACGAGTACGGCGCGCAGCTTTTCCGAACGCTCGCGAACGTACGTGAAATCGTTGATGACGATGTCGACGCCGTACATTTCATCGTCGGGGAACATGAGACCGCAGTCGACCGCGACCATGTCGCCGCGCGTTTCGATCAGCGTCATGTTGCGGCCGATCTCGCCGCAGCCGCCGAGCGGGATCACCCGCGCGTAAGGTTCCGCAGGCGGCTCCGGAACGACCAGGGGACTACCGGGGGCAAGCATCTAGGCGCGCGGCGAACTGGCGTGATGGAAGGGCATGCCGCCTCGTTACCGCGCCGCCTTGGCCCTGACCTTGGCTCTGGCCGCACCGCTGCCGGCGTTTGCAACGCCGCGGAGTCGCCACGTCGCCCTGAAGCGGCCGCCGTTAAGCGCCCCTCCGGCCGCGGCCGCGCTCTATTCGCGCAGAGCCCTGCGGCGCGCGCGGATCATCTTGCAACTCGAGCTGCTGGAGCTTCGCGCCGAACGTTTGGAACGCGTGCGCAAAGCAATCGAACGGAACATTCCAATCCAGGCGCTTCTCGAGTCGGGTACGCAACGCACGCGCGGGAGGCTGCAGCAACGCCCTCGTTGAAACAGCGCGGCGGCCGCAACGGTAGTAAGTGCGGCCGGTTGCATTTCTAAGGAGGGCACATGGGTGTTTCCGCGGATGCCGCGGCGGGCAGCGCGAGCGGTTTGGCGACGGTGGTCGATACGATTGCGGCGCCGGCGGTCGCGTTCGAGCGTCAGCGAACCGCGCCGACGTGGGGATGGGCCGCAATCCTCGCGACGATCCTGGTGCTGATCGGCGTGTACTTGCAAGGCCCTGCGGCGCGTCATGCGGGCGCGCAGCAAACGCGGCACATGCTGAGCGCCAACACTTCGATGGCCTCCATGAGCGATGCGCAGAAGCAGCAGATGGTGGAGCGCGCGTCGCGACCTTCGCCGTTCGCATACATCGGGGCGCTAATCGGGGTTTTTCTGGCCGTGCTGCTGAACGCGCTGATTCTGCTCGCCGGCAACGCGGCGGGACGCGGTCAGGCGAATTTCAAGCAGCTCTGGTGCGGCTCGATGAACATCGCCGTTCCTACGCTCGGCCTGGGCGCGATCGTGCTCGGCATCATCACGACGGTTCGCGGCGCGGACTCGTTTTCAAACACCCTGCAAGTCGCAGCTTCCGTTCCGAGCGTGGCGTCGATCGTGCCGGCGAGCAGTCCCCCCGTGCTCGCTTTTCTCGCGAGCGTCAGCGTCTTCACCATCTGGGGATTCATCCTCAACAGCATGATGCTGCGCATCACCGGCAAAACGTCCGCTTCGATCGCGTACACCTTCGCGGCAATCGTGCTGGTGCTCGGAGCGCTGTTCGCGGCCGGCGGCGCGGCGTTCGGTCAGAAGTTCGGAATGTTCTAATGCTCCTCGGAGCGCTGACGCTCGCGGGTGCGGTACAGTTCGCGCTCTCGCATAGTCCCACGATCGCCAAACAAGAAGCGGCCGTTTCGCAGATGCGCGAGGCGTACGTCAAGGCGCGCTCACAAGCACTGCCCGGCGTGCAGGGACAGCTGCAGAATCAACTCTCGAAGTCGCAAAACTACAGCGGGCAGTACTCGGTCATCGGCGCGTCGCAGGCGTCGGTCTTCTCGCAAAACACCGCGAGCATCGGCACCTCGTACACGTACAACGGCGGCCTTTCGCATTACCTCACGCTCGCCGCGCGTCAGCAGTACGATCAGGCCCGAGCGGACCTGGAGCGCGCACGGCAACAGCTGACGAACGACGTCGCAAATGCCTATTTCACTTTAGCATCCAAAAACGAAGGCGTGCGGCTGGACGAGGGCGATTTGCGCTACCAGCGCACGCTCGTAACGGTTGCGCAAGCAAAGGAACGCGCCGGCGTCGCAGCCGGCGTCGACGTCATGAGCGCGCAGGCTTCGGAGGAAAAAAGCCGGTACACGCTCGCATCGGCCAAGGCGGACGCGCAGAATGCATCCGAAGCTTTGGCCCAAATCATCGGGGCTCCGCTGAGCATTTCGTTCGACGTCCCCGCAGCCGTCGCGCGGCCGCCGCTGCCGCGGCAGCCGGTAGACGAGCTGGTCGCCGTAGCGCAAGCGCATCGTCCCGACATCGCTTCGGCGCAGGACGCGCTCGCGGTTGCGCAAACCAACCGGCGCTCCGCCGACACCGATCTCTTTCCGCAGATTCAAACGTTCGCGAGCTTCGGCAATCAATTTTCGCCGACGCTCGCCGCGCAGGAGGCGCACTTCGGCCCGGTAGCACGCGGGAATCCCGGTTTTTGGAACATCGGCGCGGTGTCGACCATCTCGCTGCCGTTCGTCGACTGGGGAGCGCGCCGCGAAAACCACCGCAACCTGGACGAGCAGATCGCCGCGGCGCAAGCCAACGTGGAAGCCGTGCGCACGCAGAGCGAGATCGACGTGCGTCAATCGTATCGCGCCGCGCAGACCGCGCTCACGCAACTGGCCGCGGCACAAGATGAGGCGCGCTACGCATCGGAAGCAGCCCGCGTGTCGCAGCTGCAGTACGCGCACGGCCTGATCTCCATCGTGGACGTGCAGCAGCGGCAGCAAGCGGCGCTGTCGGCTCAAGTCGATCTCTACAACGCACGGGTCGCATACGCGACCGCGATCGTCAAACTGCGCGTCGCGCTGGGGCTCCTTACGCCTCAGCAAGCCGTCGCCGATCTTTAGGGCGCGCATGAACCGGACACGCAATCTCGTCATCATCTTCGTTGCCCTGGCGGCGGTCGTCGCCGTCGCGATCCTTGCCGGCAAGCGCGGCACGAACGACGTCGTAGTAAAAACGGTGACGGTGCAGCGCACGATCTTCCAAACGAAGCTGCCGGAAAACGGCGAAGTGCAGCGCCCGCAGGTCGTTACCGTGCCGACGCTCGTGGCCGGCAACATCGGCGACATCTACGTGAGACCCGGAGATCGCGTTTCCGCGGGACAGCTGCTCGCGACGATCGAGAATCCGGCCTTGGAATCCACCGCGGCGGGCTCGCGCGCCGATTACGAGTCGGCGGTGGCGAACATTCAAACCGCCCGCATTCAAGAGCAGAACGCCAAGGTCACCTACCAAGCGCAGGTGGCTACGGCGAAATCCAACCTCGACGAAGCACGCCGCGTGTACGATGCGGACGTCGCGCTCTACGCAAGCAAAGCGATTCCGCGCAATCAGGTGGACGCGGACAAAACCAAACTCGATCAAGCGCAAGTAGCCTACGAGCAGGCCGTTAGACAGCTGCGTTTGGGCGCGGTAACGGGCTACGGCGAAAACAGCGTGCAATACGCCGAAGCAAACGCGCAGAAGATGGGCATCGTCAACGCGGCGAACCAGCAGCAGCTCGCGTTCACGCGCATCACGGCGCCCTTCGACGGCATCATTCAGAGCATCGCCTCCCAGCCCAACGATCCGCTGCGCGCGCTGCACTCCGGAGACGCCGTCACGCAAGGGCAGGCGCTGTTCACGATCGCTCAAACGGCGGGATACATCGTGAAGGCGCAGATCGACGAGCAGGACGTCATCAACGTGCGTCCCGGCCAAACGGCCGACGTGACGAGCGAAGATTTTCCCGGCAAGACGCTCGTGGGCCGCGTCGCCTCGATTTCGCCGCTTGCGATTCGTTCCGCGGACACGAGCAGCACCGCGCGCCAGGTGCTCGCGACGATCCGGCTCGACTCCTCACCGGCATTCCTCAGGGACGGCATGAGCGTCGACATCGACATCTTGACCGAAAATCGTAAAAACGTGCTTGCCGTGCCGAACGCGGCGCTCAACCACGCATCCGGGAAAACGTTCGTTTACGCGATCCGCGGCGGCAAAGCGTACAAGCAGCCGGTACGGACCGGGATCTCGAACGATACGGAAACGATCGTCCTAAGCGGCCTGCGTCCCGGCGATCGGATCGTCGCCGAACAAAATCCGGACGTGCACGACGGATCGCTCGTAGCCGCGGCCACGCCGTCGCCGGCGCCGTCGCCCGGCACGTAATTCCATGGCGCGCCTGCTGGAATACGTTTCCGAAGCGTTCCTCGCACTCATGCGCAACAAAGCCCGAACGCTGCTGACGATGCTCGGCATGCTAATCGGCGTCGCAGCGGTGCTCTCGGTGTACGGCCTGAGCAAAGGCGCAGCAGCCGCAATCAGCGCGAACGTCAATTCCGGCAACAACCCGTCGCTGACGATCGCGCCGGATCCGCAGCAGGCAAACCCGGCAATCGCGCAGCTTCGCTACCGCGACTATACCGTGATCAAGGATGCTGAAGGACCGCTCGCATCTCTGGTCACGCCGTACTACGCGCCGCAGTTCGGCGGCTCCAACATCTTCCAACTGCGGCATGCCTCGCAGCACGTCGTTGCACTGGCGTACTCGTGGTACGGAGGAGACGACCGCCTCAAACTGCGCGCCGGCCGCAACCTCTCGCCGGAAGAGCAACACAGCGCGGCAGGCGTCGCGCTCGTCAATCACGATTTGGCGTACCAATTTTTCGGCGGTGACGATCAAGCCGTAGGGCAAGAACTCGACGTGCGCGGAACGCGCTTCACCATCGTCGGCGTCGCCGACACCGATCGCGGAACGGGCGCCAACGCGTTCGGCGGCACGTACTTTTTCGTGCTCCCCTTCAGCACGTTCAACAACTTTTCTCCCGAGTCCATCAGCGGAATCTACATTTGGCTCAATTCGCCGGACGATGAAGACCAAGCCAAGCAAATCGCGCTGGACACGCTGCATCGAACGCACGGAAAGCGCGCCGTGTACCAAGTCCAAAGCAATCGCGAATCGCTGCTGCAAATGAAGAAGGCGCTCGATGCGGTTTCGGTGGGCCTGACGGCGATCGGCGCCATTTCGCTGCTCGTCGCCGGCATCGGCATCATGAACATCATGCTCGTTTCGGTGACGGAACGCACGCGCGAGATCGGCATTCGCAAATCGATCGGAGCCGGCCGCGGCGACATCGTGCTGCAGTTTCTTTCGGAAGCCGCGCTCATGTCCGCCGTCGGCGGCCTGCTGGGATTCGGATTGAGCCTGCTGGTACTCGACGTAGCGGCGGCCGCGCTTGCGGCAAAAATGGGCCCGCTGATGATTCCATACGCAAACCTGCTGGTTTACGGGCTCACGTTTTCGATCGCGATCGGCGCGATCTTCGGCGTCTATCCGGCGCTGCGAGCCAGCCGCATGGACCCCGTCGAGGCGCTGCGATCGTGAGCAATTACCTTCAGGAAGCGCTCAGCGTGCTGCTCGCGAACCGGCTGCGCACGGTGCTCGCGTTGCTCGGCCTGATCGTGGGCGTGGGCGCGGTGATCGCGATTCAAGTCCTGGGTCAGGCAACGGCCGGCGCGCTGAGCGGCTCGCTGCGATTCATGAGCCAAGATACGTTCATCGTGCTTCCCGACACGCAGAAGGGATTCGATCCGAAATCGGCGTTCACGCTGCAGAATCTGGCGACGATCAACACGATGCCCAATGTGGTCGAAGCGATCCCGTACACGCAACTCCCGGTGGTCGCTCGTTTCGGCTCGCAGACCGCCAAGCTCAACGTGGCGCCGGTCGGCGGGGACCCGCGTTTCCTGGCGCAGCCGCTGGCCGCGGGGCGCCCGGTGACGGACGGGGACGTCGCGTCACATACGTTGGTATGCGTGATCTCCGCCAACGCCGTTTCCAAGCTGCAGACCGACACATCGACGATCCTCGGACGTTCTCTGCGCGCGGGCGACAATCACTGCACGGTAGTGGGCGTCATGAAAAAGGCGCCGACCGGCGCGCTCAATTTCGATTTTTCTCCGGACGTGCTCGTCCCGTATACCGTTTTCGCGCGCGAACATTCCTTGGGCAACAAGCTGTTTCAGGCGCAGGTCCTCGTCAACGACACTTCGTCGATGACCCAAACCGAACGGGAAGTGAACGACTACCTCGCGGCGGCTTCCAACGGCAAGGCGAAATACCGCGCGCTGGACAGCCGGTTCTTCGCGACCATCCTGGATCAAACGTTCGCCGTGGTGAGTTTGGTGGTCGGCGCGATCGGCGCGATCTCGCTCGTCGTCGCGGGGATCGGCATCATGAACATTCTTCTGGTGTCGATCGTGGAGCGTACGCGCGAGATCGGCGTGCGCAAGGCGATCGGCGCGCGTCGAACGCAGATTCTGCTGCAGTTTTTCTTGGAAGCGTCGCTGCTTGCCGTTTCCGGATGCGCGCTCGGCGTAGTGCTTGGACTGGCGGCCGGCTGGTACGTGAATTCGCATTATCTCATCAAGATTTCGGGCGTTATCGTTGCGCTGCCGTGGACGCAGTCGGTCGTACTCGCGATTGCTTTCGCGGCCGTCATCACGCTCGTGTTCGGCACGTATCCGGCATACCGTGCCGCGCAACTCGATCCGATCGAAGCGCTCAGATATGAATGACGCTGCGCGCGCCATCGACGTGCGGGACGTCACGAAAGTCTATCGATCGGGCTCGTTGGAAGTCCAAGCGCTGCGCGGCGTCACATTTACGATCGATCGCGGCGAATACGTCGCGATCATGGGGCCTTCGGGTTCCGGCAAATCGACGCTGATGAACGTGCTGGGATGCCTGGACCGCGCCACGAGCGGAACGTACTTGCTCGACGGGGTTGACGTTTCGGGGCTGGACGACAACGCGCTCGCGCGAATCCGCTTGAACAAACTGGGATTCGTCTTTCAGGGCTTCAACTTGCTGCCTCGCACGGACGCGATAAAAAACGTCGCCCTGCCGCTCTTCTACGCGGGCGTGCCGCCGCGCCGGCGCATCGCCGCGGCGAAGGCGCAGCTGGCGCAAGTCGGACTCGCCGGCCGCGGACATCACAAACCCAACGAACTTTCCGGGGGGGAGCAGCAGCGCGTCGC
>Ga0209810_1000814_pt1 | contig 57209 bp, 53 predicted proteins | sample Coa_R1_7_FD_187159 | JGI IMG/M metagenome (GOLD analysis project Ga0209810, IMG submission 187159) | Surface soil microbial communities from Centralia Pennsylvania, which are recovering from an underground coalmine fire - Coalmine... | ecosystem: Environmental > Terrestrial > Soil > Unclassified... | reverse complement strand
CGAATCTCTCTACCGCTCTCATAAGACCAACATTGCCTTCCTGAATGAGGTCTGGAAGTGGCAGCCCCCTGCCCATGTACCTTTTGGCTATGCTCACTACCAATCTCAGATTTGCCTTTACAAACCTTTCTCTTAGCTCTTTCGCCTTTTCCGAATAGGCCTTCATAAAGGCGTTGAGCCTGTTTATACGCTTTGACAACACCTTTCCATTACGACTCCTACTTATTCGTCGCTCCTGTAGTCGGACACCATTCCCACTTTGCCCGCTTTCGTTGCCGTTTTTCCCTGAAATTCTTCTGCTTTTTTCACTCCCTTCCTTTGAGAGCCTATCAAGAATTGTCCTTATCTCTCTTGCCTTTGCCTCGCACTTCTTTATTTTTGCCGAGACCTCTACCTCCTCCTTGGATGTAAGAAGAGACTCGGTTCCCATATCCTTAAAGTAGACATAAAGGAGCCTGAACTGTTCATCTGGCACCCACCGCTCTTCTTCATCTTCCGCAGAGTCTAACCCTTTGGGTTCGAGCTCAGAATCAGACTCTACCATATCGAGTATTGGATCGTCTTCAACATCAAGAGGCATTAGAGCTTCTTCATCCTCTTGAACAAACTCTCCAAGGTCATTTACCCCTGAAGTCATTCCTTCGCCTGCCTGAGGCAGGTCAAACTCTATGTCCTTTATCTCCATTTTCTTATCTCCATCTCCCCCGTTACTCAAAGAATTTATAGTAATTCTCTTAAATATAATCCTAAACTCTATTTGCTCCATTTATCTACAAGATTGGCCAAGCTATTTACTTGACAAGCTAAAATAGCTATCAAAAAATGAGAAGGCCTTCTCAGCATTTCTCTGAGAGAGGTTTATAGTTTCTTTCATGAACTTATCTGAAAAGTCTCTGACTATGCCAACGTATTTTCTTTGAAAAGCTACAAAGCGATCAAACTCGCCTTTTATAACCTTTGAATCTCCCCAGGGGGTTGTTGTTTTTAGAAGGTCTTCATAGAACTCTCTTATGGCATTTGTATAGTTCTGCCCTAAGTTCAGCCACTCATTAAATTGAACGTTTAAAACCCTTAGATTCTCTTCCCACAGGGATAAAGCAAACTCAAAACCATTCGAATAATCCTCACCGTTGTTTTTCTGTTCCCTTCTCTCAACCATGATTCTTCCTCCTCATATTCTAAGTTCAATATACTACTGCTGAAAATGTCTGTCAAGAGCTTTTTCGCACTTGCGAAAAAATGATTTCCATTTATTTCTCAATAAAAGTTGTATAAATACGTTTGCTCTACGCACTAGCTAACAAAGGGAATAAATTTTGTAGAGCCTTTTCAACTAAATTACTGTCCATTTGATTCTTCTACAATAGCTTCCATACCTTCTTTTCTTTGAAAAAGAGAGGCAAAATCCTGGGCCTCTTCTCTCGTCTTGAATTTTCCTACTTTTATAAGGTCCCAGGCTTCTCCCTTAGAATTATAGGTGGAAACGACATAGGCATCGTAACCTTTTTCTTTCAATTCGTTTGCGACCTTTTGTGCCCTTTCCATCTCCTTGAATGCCGCAACCTGAATTGTGTATCCACTGGCTCCATAAATCTCGGATTCGCTCAAGGGTTTTAATTCCTGCGGTTTCAAATCCCTCTTTGATTCCTCTCCGCTTTTTATCGGCTCTACGTTTGCCGTTGCAACGCTCGGTCGGTCCTCTTCATGATAAGACTTTTTTTCATCCCCTTGAACGTGTGTCTCCGAGTTGCTAATACTGGCCACTTTTTTCTCAACGATTTGAATATTTATATTCTTTATTTTCGTTCCGACGAAAACACCAAGAGCAAACGTAATAATGAGGATTAAAAAAAACGTGGATCCGCTTACGCCTCTCCTACCGGGTTTTGTCAATATTAGTTTGGGTTTTAGCTCATCCATAGGCAATCACCCGCCGTTGGATATTGATTGTGCTGAAGGGAGGATTTGAACCCCACGGGCCTTCGCCGACCGATTCTTAATCCAGTCGGCTACTGATGTATCTTCCTGATAATCTTTACCCTTTTTGGAATTATAACACAATTACTAGCAGAATTGTTAACAAAGTTTTCTGCGGAGGGTTTTACTTTGTTCAATGGACTGAGATTACACCTATCCCCAGGGATGGCCAGATCGAATATTGTTTCAAAATAATACAAACTCTATCTTTAATGACTTACACATCATAATCGCTTTTACCTCTCTGGCCATCGGTTTCGATTACTTGCATTGCCCAAACGTGATAATTTTCTCTAACAGTCCGCAGCCTGACTCATCATGAGTTCCATATTGGCCAGCCGAAAAGGTAACTTTCTGAATTGAATCTCCCTTCTCCAATATCGGCTCAGCCCACTTTTTTTTCTCACCCATTTCCTTTTCAAGCATATTTATCATTCCCTTTACTTGTAAATATAGCGCTAATATCTCGAATTTTTATCAGACCTTTGACAGTATTTATGTTAATTCCTTAGTAATAAGGTTTCGCCTTACATAAGCCTTTTAAAAAGGCTCTGAGGGATTTTAATAGGGGCTAACGCGATTATAAAGGTTCTTAAACTCTAATAGGCTTACCTCTAAATGTGAAAACATAGCTTGGATATTTGTGGTGCCGAAGGGGGGATTTGAACCCCCACGAGCTTTCGCCCACTGGATCCTGAATCCAGCGCGTCTGCCAAATTCCGCCACTCCGGCACCTAAATTTCTCAATAGTCCAGAACCATTGCGAGACAAGTTCTCTGTACCCTTGGCTATTTTTATATAGTCTAATTCTATCATTATAATTCGTCAAACATACCTTACAAACTATTTATCCAAATCTCTTAAGGCTGAGAGAAAGACATCCACGTTCTTGCGTCTGCAAGTCTCACCCATAAGGCCGATTCTCCAGATTTTTCCCTTTGTATTTCCGAGTCCGCCACCCACCTCAATGCCATATTCGTCAAGGAGTTTCTTTCTCATCTGGGCATCATTGAACCCGCTGGGGAGCACCACTGAGGTTAACATTGGAAGCCTGTGCCCCTCTCTGGCAAAGAGTCTCCATCCCAACTCCGTAATTCCGGATTTCAGATAATCGCCCAGAGTTTGATGGCGTTTAAACCTCTCTTCTAACCCCTCTTCAAGTATAATTCTCAATCCCTCTCTCAGGGCAAAGAGCATGGAAATTGGAGCCGTATGGTGATAAAACCTCTCTTCACCCCAGTACCTTTCGATCATATTCAGGTCTAGATACCAGCTCTGAACCTTCGATTTTTTTGAGTGCATGACGCGAACGGCTTTTTCGCTTACGGTAATTGGAGCAAGCCCAGGCGGAACGCTCAAGCACTTCTGTGTCCCGCTATAGCAGATGTCAATTCCCCATTCATCCACCTTTAACTCGCATCCAGCCAGTGATGTTACAGTATCTACCAAAAAAATCGTATCCCTCTCTCTGAGGATTTTTCCTATTTCTTCGAGTGGTTGTTTTGCCCCTGTGGATGTCTCGGCATGAACTATGGCAAATACCTTTGCATCGGGGTGTTTTTTTAGCGTGTCAACTATTCGGTTCGGATCAATTATATTCCCCCATTCTTCATCAATACGAATGACCTCTGCTCTACACCTCGCAGCAACATCGGCCATCCTCTCTCCGAATACGCCGTTGATTCCAATTACCACCTTATCACCGGTCTCGAGGACATTGACAAATGACGTTTCCATTCCCGCGCTACCCGTTCCAGAGATCGGAATCGTGAGCTTGTTTGCAGTCTTAAAAACGATCCTTAACATCGCGCAGATTTCATCCATGATTTTCATAAATTCGTGATCTAGATGACCGAGTATGGGAGTTGCCAATGCCCTATATACCCGGTAGTGGACATTGCTCGGTCCCGGCCCCATGAGAATCCGTTCAGGTGGTTTAAGTTCGTTAAACTGCGGTGTGATTTCCATTTTAATCTCCCAGGATTTTTGTTAAAGAAAAATATAGATTAAATGAAATTTGTGTAAAAATCACCTAGTTAATCTATTGACCAAACAGACATTACAGATGTATAACTAGAGGTTATGAACAGACAAATCAGTGGTAATACTAGGGGTTCGATATTTATTCATATCAGAGATTATATAATAAAGGTGTATGGCGTAGAAATTTGGGGAGAAATACTAAACCGTCTTTCTCAATCAGATAGGGATATATTTGGGGGGCAGCTTAATAAACACGGCTGGTATCCGGCTCCCGCGCTAAATCGCCTGATTAGTGTTTACGGTGATATGTTTGGAAATGGGAATCTTAAATCCATAGTGCCGATTGTTGAGTACATTGCCCAGCAAGACCTTGCCCCGGTTTTTGATATATTCGTCAACCTAAAACCCTCTTTTGTCCTGAGCAGCGCCCCCTCGCTCTGGAACAGGTACTTTGATACCGGAATGGTAAAGATACAAGTGGCGGATGAATCTGAAAGGCATTACAGGCTCGTTCTCGAAGAAATCGCCGACGAGAACAGTGTTTCGGGTCGAGCGATTTGCACGTATGCTAATCCTACATGGCTCAGAAGCGCACTCATTATGGCCGGGGCAAAAACTGTAACCATGAACCATGACAAGTGCCGCTATAAAGACGCCTCCTCGTGCGTGCTCGATATATGGTGGGATGAATAATAATCAACCGTATTCAAACCCTGAATCTCTTTGGATACCTGGTGAGAGTTGTACATCCATCCCTTTTTACAACTACAACGTCCTCTATCCTTACACCGCCCAATTTCTCGTAATAAAGTCCGGGTTCGACTGTGATTACATTTCCCTCTTCGAGAATAGTATCTGTAAAACTCACTCTCGGAGGCTCATGAATTTCAAGCCCCAGCCCATGCCCCGTCGAATGAATAAACCCCTGCTGCTTTCCATCCATCATCCCCGTCTCAAATCCAGATTTCTTAAAAAACTCTACTATCGCCCCATGAATGTCCTTCACCCTTGCGTGGTGTTTTATGAGACTAAGCCCAAGCTTCTGTCCCTTGAGAACTGTCTGATACATCTTTTCTAACTCCTTGGAAGGTTCGCCTTTCACTACGGTTCTCGTCATATCCCCAAAGTATCCGCTTTCCTGAGACCTGGGAAATATATCAATTACAATCGGCTGACCTGCAAAAAGAGGCCCTTCCCCTCTGTTATGGGGCATGGAAGAATGGATTCCGCAGGCAACGATTGTGTTTAAAGCGGTGCATCCGAGCCTTGATAGCTCCGAGTTTATCTCGCCCCTTATTATCTCAGATGTGAGAGGAGAGCCGTTTAAAAATAATTTTCCGTCTCGAATCCTGGATGAAGAGATCATCTCGATGGCGCGCCCCATTGCCCTTTCGGTTTTTCTGAGGGAATCGGATATGAACCTTACCTCTTCGGGGGTTTTCTTAAGCCTTTCCTCAAAGAAGAGTCCTTCCTTATACCGAATCCTGTATCCGAGCCTTCTCAGTTCATCGGCGTATTTTATGGGAAAGTCTCCGGGAACAAGCGCGCTCTTTATTCCACGCTCTCTAAAAACGAGGTTTACAATATCGGTGAACCCCGCTCTTTTACGTTTCCTAGATGGAAGTTTTTTTCTATACTCAGAGAGAGAAAGAACCTCATCCACGTCTGATTCCTCTTTTCCCCTATCCAGCTCAAGGTCGCTGAGGATAATTAATTTTTTGCCCCTATGCTCAATAAAGATAATAGGGTCTGGAACAAAGAATCTCGTTCTATAGAGGAGGTCTGCGCTAATTTCGCTTGAGGCGATTATGAGCAGAGCGTCGTGTTTCATACAAAAAACTATACCACACGGTTGGCTCTTATATAAAAAGACCGTTTACTTCCAAATTTGGGGCTCTTAGAAGTCATTTCAAAACCCTCTTGAGAGTAAGTAAAGCACGAGCAATATGAAAGAAGCCGGAATAAGTCTCAATCAATCGCTCATGTCGTACTATCAATTGGCGGAACTGACCCAGCCAAGCAAATGTACGCTCAACTATCCATCTCCTCTTGTACCGACGCATCTTGCACCCATTCTGGTCAGTGGCTCGCTTATTGTTAACTCTAGCTGGGATTATTGGCTCAATACCACATCTTTTGAGTACCTTACGCAGCACGTTAGAGTCATAACCCCGATCTGCTATGAGTCTCTTGGGGCGCTTGCGTGGTCTCCCTGCCCTGTTAGTGCGCCTCACAGCGACGGCCCTGAGGGTATGTCCCAGCAACTTTACCTCCGATGGGGATGCCGAGTCCAGATATGTTCCCAGCGGAGTACCCGAGCCATCGACCAGAACCATCCACTTTGTGCCCCCTTTTTTAGCCGGGGCAAAGCTTCCATCGGCAAAGCACTCGTCCCAGCGTATCTTGTCTTGGTCATTGAGTTGGGCTAAGAAAGCTCGCCGCATCTCTAGCAGCACACCACTTCCCTCCCATTGGCGCAACCTGCGCCAACAGGTTGATGGACTACCTTATCCCACTGCTCATCAGTTAGTCCTCTCCATGACATGCAGATAAATATCTGCTCATCTCCTGAAAGGAGGTTTTGAAATGAGTTCTAGTCTAAACGGCGTGGCCTGCGTGAGTTGTGATCCTGCGGACCTTGATTCTGTCTGCCCTCTTCCCGGCCTTGGCGAGGTCGTATTGCATCTGAAGCCCTAGCCAGACCTCCGGGCGGCTGCCAAAGGCCTTTGAGAGCCTTATGGACATTTCGGCGGAGATCCCGGCCTTGCCGTTGACGAGATTATTGAGGGTCTGCCTCTTCACACCAAGGCGCTTGGCTGCCTCCGTGACCGTAAGACCCAGAGGCTCGATGCACTCCTGTCTAATAATCCTTCCGGGGTGCGGCGGGTTTTTCATGTTCATTGTCTTTACTCCTCCTAATGATAATCAATCAGGTCTACATCATAAGCGTCACCTTCGTGAAAGCGGAAGATGACGCGCCAGTTTGCCCGGACTGTAACGCTCCAAAAGCCTTTAAGGTCGCCTTTCAGGGCGTGCAGCCGGAAACCGAGTAAGTTCATGTCTTCGGGCCGGCGGGCTTGGTTCAAAACGGCAAGGATATTTTCTATTTTCTCAATGTGATCGGGACAGACGCCTTTAGTTTCCCCTTTCTCGAAGAGCCGTTTTAGGCCCTTATGCCTGAAGTTTTGAATCACTTAACTATGATATAGTGACGAGAGACAATTGTCAATTATCTTTTTAAGCGGAGTAATAAGAGGGGGCTTCGCGCTCGCCTATGCTCTCAGGTTGCGCCTTCTATCAGACAACCTCGGTGTAGCTCCTCAGGAGAACTGGAGCGATGAATAAGTAGCTCCAGGATACCAGTAGCCACAGTTGCGACCATAGAAGCAACTGGACACCTTGCAAATTCTTATGCGTAACACCGCCTCATTTAGGTATACTGGTTTTTATGCCACACAGAGAGGGGAGAAAAAGGGTCGTAATAGAAAGAGTAAACCCGGAAATTGACTGCGGTCGCTTTCCCATAAAGAGGGTCGTTGGAGAAAGGGTTTTGGTTGAGGCCAGCATATTCGCCAACGGCCACGACTCGGTTTCGGCCAGGCTCCTTTACAAAAAGAGTGGGAAGAGACAATGGAAAGAAGTTCAGATGGTGTTTATCGAGAATGACAGGTGGAGAGGGGAGTTTATCGTTGATGAGGTTGGAATTTACCTCTATACGATTGAGGGGTGGGTTGACCATTTTAAGACCTGGCAAAGCGATATCAAAAAGAAGTTTGATGCCGGTCAGGACATCGGAATTGATATACTTACAGGGGTTGAGCATATAGAAAGGGTTTCAAAGGGGGCCTCAAGGACCGATAGGAAGAAACTCATAGATATTGGCAATTCCCTGAGAAGAAATACGGAGGGAGCCATTTCTGTTGCCCTCAGCGATGAACTCAGCAAATTGATGAACAAATACCCGGATAGGAGACTTGCCACGAATTATGGAAAAGAGCTCCGTGTTGTAGTAGACCGAAAGAAGGCCATCTTTAGCGCGTGGTATGAACGGTTTCCAAGGTCGTGTTCTCCGGAGTCGGGCAGACACGGGACGTTCAAGGATTGCGAGGGGATACTCCCTGAGATAGCGAGAATGGGGTTTGATATTTTATATCTACCCCCCATTCATCCGATTGGAAAGACAAATCGCAAGGGTAAGAATAACTCACCAACTGCCGGGCCAGATGATGAAGGCAGTCCCTGGGCGATAGGCTCGGATGAAGGCGGACATAAGGCGATCCATCCCAAGCTTGGTACCTTTGAAGACTTCCAGGGTTTAATAGGCAGGGCAAAGGATTATGGGATAGAGGTCGCAATAGATCTGGCATTTCAGTGTTCCCCTGATCACCCCTATGTTAAAGAGCACCCAAATTGGTTCAGATGGCGCCCCGACGGAACGGTTCAATATGCAGAGAACCCTCCCAAGAAGTACGAGGATATATTTCCACTGAACTTTGAGACAGACGATTGGCGGGAGCTTTGGGAGGAACTGAAAAGCGTGGTAGTTTTCTGGATCGAGAAGGGTATCCGGATATTCAGGGTTGATAATCCACATACAAAGCCATTTCATTTCTGGGAATGGCTCATAGGTGAGATCAGGAGGGATTATCCCGACGTTATTTTTCTCTCCGAGGCATTCACAAAGCCAAGCGTTATGTATTACCTGGCTAAACTCGGATTTACCCAATCATATACGTACTTTACGTGGAGAAATACAAAAAGGGAATTTACGGATTATCTTACAGAGCTTACTCAGACAGAGATTAAGGAATACTTTAGACCCAGCTTCTGGCCCAATACGCCGGATATTCTCGCAGGACCACTGCAGAATGGAGGGAGGCATGTATTTATGATGAGGCTTGTCCTTGCCTCAACCCTTTCATCCAACTACGGTATATACGGGCCTGCATTTGAGCTATGCCTTAACGAACCAGCGCCGGGTAAAGAGGAGTATATCAACTCGGAAAAGTATGAGATAAAAAATTGGGACTGGGACAGGCCGGGGAATCTTAAGGACTTCATATCAAGGGTCAACAGAATAAGAAAAGAAAACCCCGCCCTTCAGACCACAAGGAATCTCAAGTTTTGTGAAGTGGACAACGACTACTTGATATTCTATGGAAAATGGACAGAGGATCTCTCAAACATAATACTCGTTGTTGTAAATCTCGACATAATTTACAAACAATCAGGCTGGGTAAAGGTTCCTATACGGGAATTGGGAATAGACCCCAATCAGTCATACGTGGCTCATGATTTGTTAAGCGATGAGAAATACGTTTGGCACGGAGAGAGGAACTACGTAGAGCTTAATCCCAATAAGATTCCGGCTCACATTCTGAGAATTGAAAAAGGTTGAAAATAGAAACAGATTTCGATTGCTTCATGTGATAGAATTTAGAGATTTAGTAAGTGCGACTAGCCGGTCGCACTTGCATATATTCCAACCTTCTTTTAGAGATTAAGGAGACACCGGCTGATGCCCCAGAGTGAAATCTATTTCGAAGATAACCCCCTGTGGTATAAGGATGCCATAATATACGAACTCCATGTCAAGGCCTTCCACGATAGCAATGGCGATGGAATCGGGGATTTTAGGGGACTTACCGAGAAGCTAGATTATATTGAGAGCCTTGGCATAACTGCTATATGGCTCCTTCCATTTTACCCGTCTCCTCTAAAGGACGACGGATACGACATAGCGGATTACATGAACGTTCATCCACACTATGGCACATTGAGAGATTTCAAGGTGTTCTTACGCGAGGCTCATAAGAGGGGGATAAGGGTTATCACAGAGCTTGTTCTCAACCACACATCCGACCAGCACGCCTGGTTTCAGAGGGCAAGAAGGGCAAAGCCCAGCTCCGTGTGGAGGGATTTTTATGTCTGGAGCGATACGCCGGAAAGGTACAGGGACGCAAGGATAATATTCAAGGATTTTGAAACATCAAACTGGGCTTGGGACCCTGTCGCAAAGGCCTACTACTGGCACCGCTTTTACGCTCACCAGCCCGACCTGAACTACGACAATCCGCAAGTCCAAAGGGCAATGCTGAGGGTCCTCGATTACTGGCTCGATATGGGGGTTGATGGGGTGCGTCTCGATGCCATTCCCTACATATTTGAGAGGGAAGGGACGAACTGTGAAAATCTGCCTGAGACATACGAGTTTTTAGAGAACCTGAGAGCACATATTGACGCGGAGCATAAAAATAAAATGCTCCTTGCCGAGGCAAACCAGTGGCCTGAGGATACGGCTGCATACTTTGGAAATGGGGATAAGTGCCACATGGCATTCCATTTTCCCCTGATGCCAAGGATGTTCATGTCCGTTTGGATGGAGGACAGATTTCCAATCATTGATATATTTGAACAAACCCCCCAGATACCGGAGACATGCCAGTGGGCGCTCTTTTTGAGAAACCACGATGAACTCACGCTTGAGATGGTAACCGATGAAGAGAGGGACTACATGTACAGGGTCTATGCAAGAGACCCCGTTGCCAGGGTAAATCTTGGAATACGCAGGCGTCTTGCGCCGCTTCTTAAAAACCACAGGCGAAAGATTGAGATTATGAATGTTCTTCTTCTGTCACTTCCTGGAACTCCTATCATATATTACGGGGATGAGATTGATATGGGGGACAACTATTACCTTGGAGACAGAAACGGCGTCAGAACCCCCATGCAGTGGAGCGCGGATAGAAATGCTGGCTTCTCGAAGGCAAACCCTCAAAAACTCTACCTTCCTATCATAATAGACCCGGAGTATCACTACGAGGCCGTAAACGTTGAGAACCAGGAGAGAAATCAGGCATCACCGCTTTGGTGGATGAGACGGGTTCTGGCGATGAGAAGACGTTTTAAGGCATTCGGAAGAGGGAGCATAGAGTTTCTGCAATCAGATAACCCGAAGGTCCTATCATTCATCCGTCAGTATGAGGGCGAAACTATTCTCACCGTAGTTAATCTCTCACGATTCTCACAGGTGGTTGAACTCGACCTCTCAAGGTTTTCAGGATGCGTGCCAGAGGAGATATTCAGCAGGAATAAATTCCCCACTATAAAAGATTCGCCCTATGTGCTTACGCTGGGCTTTTATGGTTATTTCTGGTTCTTACTCCACAAAAAAGACGAGCCTATAGTAGTTATAAGAGGAGAAACCATTCCAGAGCTGAGCGTGGATGAGAGTTGGGAGACAGCATTCAGAGGAAGGACAAAAGAGAAACTCGAAGACGAAATATTGCCCTTATATATACAGGGTTGCAGGTGGTTTGGGGGCAAGGCGCGGATTATTCAGAAGGTTGAGATTATTGAAAGCATTCCTATAGAAAAAGAAGGCTCTTCCATTGCACAACTCCTCTTTCTTGAGGTTAGATATACCGAGGGACTGCCCGATACGTACTTTCTCCCCCTATCCTTTTCTTCAGGGGATGAGGCACAAAGGATTATGAAAGAGAACCCCAATGCAGTCGTTGCATGGCTTAGAACCGAAGATGCTCAGGGGGTTATATACGATGGTGTCTACAATGAAGAGTTTCGGAAGAGTATTCTCTTGATGCTTGATAGAAGGCACATCATTCGGGGTCTCCAGGGGCATATTACCTCATATCCGGGGGAATTTCTTAAGGACGATAAAAGAGAACGCCTCCCCTTAGAGAAATCACAGGTTCTCAAGGCAGAGCAGAGCAATACATCATTTCTATATGGAAAGGAGATTTTCTTCAAGCTCTACCGTCGGCTTGATGAAGGGATGAATCCCGATGCGGAGATCGAAAGGTTCCTTACTGAAAGGACATCCTTTATCAACATTCCCCCGTTCATAGGAACAATAGAATATAGAAGGGATGTCATACCAAGCAATGAAGAAGAGGCGGTTTCTCAACCAATAACCATAGGTATGTTTCAGGGCTTTGTCACCAATCAGGGAGACGCATGGGCGTATACTCTGGATTCCGTAAGAAGTTATTTTGAAAGGGTAGTCTTAAAGGGGGATGAAATTAGAGATATACCAAAAGCTCCATCTAAATTTTTGGACACGGCTTCAAGGGAAATACCCGCAGCCCTTCAGGAGCTGATAGGAGGCGTCTACCTTCAGATGGCAACTCTTCTAGGGAAAAGAACGGGCGAGCTTCACCTGGCATTATCTTCCGATTTGGAAGACCCAAACTTCTCCCCGGAGCCTTTTTCACTCCTCTATCAGAGGTCCCTTTTTCAGTCCATGGAAAGCCTCACCAAGAGGGTTTTTGAGGCTCTCAAGAAGAATTTAAAAAACCTAAACGAAGGCCAAAGAGACGAGGCCAACAGGATATTGAACCTTAGAAAAGAGATAATAGACCGATTCAGAACGCTGTTTAATAAAAAGCTGTCGGCAATGAAAATAAGGATCCACGGTGATTACCACCTGGGGCAGGTTCTCTACACGGGAAACGATTTCATCATAATTGATTTTGAAGGGGAGCCTGCAAGGGCTTTGAGCGAAAGGAGGTTAAAGAGGTCTCCAATAAGGGATGTAGCGGGCATGATAAGGTCATTCCACTATGCGGCATACAATTCGCTTCTCAAACAAGAGATTCCTAAACCGGAGGACTTACAGAGACTGGAGCCTTGGGCAGACCTCTGGTACAAATACGTTTCAGGGGATTTCTTACGGTCATATCTCCATACAGTAAAGGACGCTCCCTTTATCCCGAAGGATATAAAAGAACTAGACATAATGCTGAACGCATACCTTCTAGAGAAGGCCATATACGAGCTTGGCTACGAACTGAACAACCGTCCCGACTGGGTAACCATTCCCATAAAAGGGATCAAACACCTAATTGAGGCTTAATTATGACGGAAAATATAGAAAGCGCGGTGCATAACGTGAGCATTATTACGGACCATGACATATACCTTTTTAAACAGGGGAGCCATTTTAAGCTATATGACAAGCTCGGCTCTCATTCCATGACTGTTGATGGAATGCAAGGGACGTACTTCTCCGTTTGGGCTCCGAATGCCCAAAGCCTTTCGGTTATAGGGGACTTCAACAGTTGGAATCCAGAGGCTCACCTCCTCAATGTGAGACGGGACGGCTCGGGGATATGGGAAGGGTTTATTCCGAATGTTCAAAAGGGGGACATTTATAAATACCATATAGTCTCAAGGTACAACGACTACCGGGTTAATAAAGGTGACCCATTTGCTTTTTATTGGGAGACCCCTCCTAAAACAGCCTCTATCGTATGGGATATAGGTTATGAATGGGGAGATAATGAATGGATGAAAGAGAGGTACAAAGCCAATGCCTTTGCCGCTCCTCTTACCATATATGAGGTTCATATAGGCTCTTGGAGGCGGGTTCCCGAAGAGGGAAACAGGCCCCTCACATACAGAGAAATGGCTCACCCACTTGCGGATTACGTGAAGGAGATGGGATTCACTCACGTTGAATTTTTACCAATCATGGAACATCCATTCTACGGCTCGTGGGGTTATGAAACTGTCGGGTACTTCGCTCCGACAAGCAGATATGGAACCCCTCAGGATTTTATGTACTTGATTGATTATCTCCATCAAAATGGAATAGGCGTTATTCTTGATTGGGTGCCCTCCCACTTCCCAGGTGATGAGCATGGGCTTGCCTACTTTGACGGAACGTACCTATATGAGCACGCAGACCCGAAAAAGGGGTTTCATCCAGACTGGAACACGTATATCTTTAACCATGGAAGAAACGAGGTAAGGGCGTTTCTCATTAGCAGCGCGCTCTTCTGGCTCCATAAGTACCATATTGACGGACTGAGAATTGATGCGGTGGCATCAATGCTCTACCTGGATTACGCTAGGAGAGAGGGCGAGTGGATACCAAACCAGTATGGAGGAAGGGAGAATCTGGAGGCGATCAGCTTTATAAAGAGATTCAATGAAATGGTGTATGGAGAATATCCCGACACTCAGACCATAGCCGAAGAATCAACCGCATGGCCTATGGTCTCAAAGCCTGTATACGTCGGAGGGCTTGGATTTGGGATGAAATGGAATATGGGATGGATGCACGACACGCTATACTACTTCTCGAATGACCCAGTTTATAGAAAGTACCATCACAATCAGCTTACTTTCAGCATATGGTATGCGTTCTCGGAGAATTTCGTCCTTCCACTCTCTCACGATGAGGTGGTTTATGGAAAAGGCTCCCTCATAAGAAAGATGCCAGGAGATGACAGTCAGAGGTTTGCGAACCTCAGGCTCTTGTTCGGGTATATGTACGGACACCCGGGAAAGAAGCTCTTATTTATGGGAGGAGAGTTCGGGCAGTGGAATGAGTGGTATCACGAACAGAGCCTCGATTGGCATCTGATCGGGTATCCGCCCCACGAGGGGGTGCAGAGATGGGTTAAAGATTTGAATAACCTTTATAAAAATGAGCCTGCCATGTACGAGCTAGATTTTGATATTGGTGGATTTGAATGGATAGACTTTCACGATTGGGAGCAGAGCATTATAAGCTTCATAAGAAAGGGCAAAAACACAAGCGACATAATTCTCGTCGTCTGCAACTTCACACCCGTTCCCAGATATAACTACAGGGTGGGGGTTCCGCGAGGCGGTTTCTGGAGAGAGGTTCTAAACAGCGACTCAGAGGAATATGGCGGAAGCAACCTTGGAAACGCAGGGGGTGTTGAGGTAAGCCCAGTGCCCGCATACGGAAAATACCATTCCCTTTCTTTAATCTTGCCTCCGCTTGGGGTTTTGTTCTTCAAAAGCGAAGGGACGAGCCAATGAATAGTATGTGAAATTTGTCTCTTTTATAGTAGAAGATATGACAGACGATAAAACCCCTATCAAATTCGATCGCTGCTCCATTTGCCGGAGCGAGTACATCAGGATAAGACCATCCCTTTTATCTTTGGATTATATCAGAGGCATGAACATTGAGGATTTTAAAGAACTAGTCGTGCATGTGCTAAAAGAACACGGATACAACGTGTTTGAATCCGATAGAGAAAATGGAGAAGAGGATAATGGCTTCATACTCGAATCGCATAAAGCAGAGAAGCGCAGATGGCACGTTGAGTCTTGGAATTTATTTAAGTGTATAAACTCGGAGAAATCCCTGGATTTAGAGGGTGTGGAGAGGTTCTATCGGCTCCTCATTTCCGATAACGCCGAGCATGGATATGTTATTACAACAGGTGGTTTTGCAGAAGACGCATTGAAATTTGCCAAGGATAAACCGATTGAACTTATCAATGGAATGGAGTTTCTGAACCTTATGAGAAAAGCATCCACGTCTCAGGCTCATTGCACAGAATGCCTGAAAATTCCTAAGCGTATTAGAACCTCTTTGAAAAAATTAAGAATGGGTATTGAATCGCTTAACCGAATCGAGAAGGAGGCTTCAGGCAAATGGACTGCTCCGCTCCACCTCGATTTGATGTTCGGAGATACGGCAAGAAAGATACAATCTCTTTTCAGTACCGTTTCTGAACAAGAGAAAAAACGCTTGGAGATGAAATTGCACACAAACATTAAGAACCTGGCTTCCAGCATTGCCAAAATAGAAAGGGGGATTAAATCGTTTGAGAGAATGGTTAGGGAATTTTCTAAAGGAGAAAAGTAGGGGCGCACTGCAATGCACCCCTCCAACTTCTCAACCTTTTTTTTTCGCAAAGACCTTTTTCAGGAACTCCTCCATCTTGGCCCACGACTCTTTATCGGCCTGTGCATTGTATCCAACTGGAATATTAAATTCCTTTGCGTACTCATCCGCCTTCGGGACGGTAAAGCTGTGTTTTGCATTTGGATAGACTATGACCTCGAAATTGGCATTCTCGCTTTTCATCAATTCTTTAAATTTCTCTACCTGTTCTGGTTTCACAAACTGGTCGTCTGCTCCCTGAAGAACCAGGACAGCAGCCTTAATCTTTCCGGTTTTGGCAGGTGCGCTTGTGGGCAGAGCCCCATGAAAGCTTACTACACCGTCCAGGTCTACGCCGCGTAGAGCCATATTCAAAACGACACCGCCCCCAAAGCAATACCCTATAGCGGCTATACGATTTGAATCCACGGTCTTTTGATTACGCAACAATTCCAAAGCCGCACCAAACCTCGCCTGCGCATCGTCCAAGTTGCTCATAACCATACCAGAGAGCTTCCCCGCCTCTTCTGGATTCTTTGCCTGCTTTGCATCGCCATACATGTCCAGTGCGAAGGCGGTGTATCCCAGTTTGGCGAGCATACGCGCACGCTTCCGTGCGTAGTCGTTAAGCCCCCACCATTCGTGCACAACCAATACTCCGGGCCGTTTGCCCTTTATGCTGTTATCATAGGCAAGGTACCCTTTAAGCGTCACTCCGTTGGCACTGTATTTAATCTCCTTGGTCTGTATCTTGGCATGAGCCGGAACATAACCAATGAAAAGCAACAATATGCTAATTGCTATGAATCTCATTTCACCCTCCTCGTATCGCTTATTTATAGCTTTATAACGGTATAAATGGATTTATAGACATTAAAAACAATGGTTGGGATAGTATACCGATTAGAATTAAAAATCAAATTACAGTCGGGGTTTCACCTTCTCACAGTGGCTGTAATAAACTGATTCGCCACTTCTAATGGCTGAAAGAATCTTTCATTTTATGAAAAGCCTCATCTAGAAGCCTTATCTGCGCTTGAGACAACCGCCAGCCCGATGCTCCACAGTTCTCCATAGTTCGAGCCACGCTATTGGACTTGGGGATAGCTATAACATTTGGCTGAGATACGCACCAGTTTAATGCCACCTGAGCCGGGGTTTTATGCACCTCGGTCGCTATCTGTCTCAAGACTCTCATCCCCCGTCCGCGCGACCCCGTTGCCAACCCGCCGTTATCCAGTGGCGTATATGCGATAATTGTCACTCCATGTTTCTCGCAGTAGGGTATCAATTCCTTTTCGATACCTCGGTTATTGAGATTATACAAAACCTGATTGGAGACGATCGGGTATTTTCTCATAACGGCTTGAGCCTCTTGCATATCCCTAACGGAGAAATTACTGACACCGATATATTTAATGTGACCGGTGTCCACAAGATTCTCCATGGCGCGCATTGTTTCTTTAATAGGAACGCTTGAGTTCGGCCAGTGAATCTGATAGAGGTCAATGTAGTCCGTACCAAGAAGGCGGAGGCTCCCTTCAGCCGCCCTCATCACATCGTCATACCGGAGGTGCCTGCCGGATACCTTGGTGGCAATAAATACACGATTGCGTATACCCTTGATTGCCTGACATACTGTATCCTCCGTATGATAACCCTCAGCCGTATCAATGAGATATGCGCCGAGTTCTATTCCCTTGAGAAGCGGTTCCGCACCGCCGTTATAATTCCAAGTGCCAAGTCCGATCTCCGGCACCATTACGCCGGTATTGCCGAGTGGTTTCAGTTCCATGTCTAGAACCTATTTGAAAACCTCTGTATGCTGTCATTCTGAGCCACGCAAGTGGTGAAGAATCTCGGTTTTGAGACCCTTCGCTGCGCTCAGGGTGATACACTACCAGGCTTTGATATGACTTCTAGGCATTTCTTCCTTTTTCCTGTAATGAACCCCGAACGAATTATAGATATAAGGCTAACAAAGGATGGTTGAATATTAAAGTAAAAGTTGTAGGGATTTTTTCTATTGGAATGTGGTAATCTTTTGTTGTTCTGCGAGACGCAGTGACTTTGCCGACAGAACATTGACATCAGGAGGTGTTTTATGTCTTTCCAGACAGAACTGACAAAGCGACTCAATTTGACGCATCCAATTATCCAGGCACCAATGGCAGGTGGCGCGACTACTGTGGACCTCGTGGTCGCCGTCTGCGAATCTGGAGCCCTGGGTTTTATCGGTGCTGCCTACTTGACTCCATCCCAGATTATCGAGTTCTCGCATGGGGTGCGCGCGCGAACATCCAGGCCATTTGGCATAAACCTCTTCGCTCCTCTACCCCCACCCGAAGAGCCTAAGAACATGAGTCATGCACTTGAAATCTTGTCCCCTTTTTACGCGGAGCTTGGCCTGCCGCCACCCACACCTCCAGCATTGACGGGTGATACATTCAAAGAACAGATTGGAGCGGCTCTTGAGAGCGGCGCGTCTGTATTCAGCTTCACATTTGGCATTCTGCCAGCGAGTGCGATTGATACTATTAAGTCCCGCGGCATGTTCCTCATTGGCACGGCGACAACGGTTGATGAGGCGATTCAGCTTGAGGGGGCCGGCGTTGATGCTGTGGTCTCACAGGGAAGCGAGGCGGGGGCTCACCGGGGGACGTTTGCGTTTGATTTCGGTGCGGCAATGGTAGGGACTATGGCACTTGTGCCTCAGGTGGTTGACGCTGTAGGTGTGCCTGTGATTGCGTCGGGCGGTATTATGGACGGGCGTGGAATCGCAGCGGCGCTCGCTCTTGGCGCGAGTGCCGTGCAAATGGGCACGGCATTTCTCACATGCGATGAGGCTGGCATACCGGAGGTCCATAAGGAGGCAATCCTCAAGGCGCGCGAGCATGAGACGCGCGTGACGCGGGCATTCTCAGGGCGCCCGGCGCGTGGAATTATCAACCGCCTTATGACAGAAATTGAAGGCTCCGGTGTCTCTGAGGCTATTCTCCCGTATCCACTCCAGAATATGCTGACAAGACCAATCCGTAATGAGGCTGCAAAGCAGGGGCGAAGTGAGTATCTGTCGCTTTGGGCTGGCCAGGGTGTCCGATTGTCGCGCCGCCAATCAGCCGCCGAACTCATCACACGGCTCGCAAACGAAACCGAGTCAGCCATCCGTCGGCTATCGGCATTGGGCTAAAAATCTCTCCGCTGATTTTTGATTGGTTTTTCTGTAGCGTTTAGCGCGGTACGCCATTTACAATTTATGTCGCTTGACATTTTACTGTGCTTTGTTCAGGATGTAGTTGCTGTGTAGTTAGACAGCTCTTTTGGTATCTAAGGCGTGATTAACAGCAAAAGCGTCGGTCTAGATTGGCGCCGATGGTTAATATGTAGTTGGGCACATAGCAAATGAGCTTCAATCCGCAGATCACGGGTAATGTTGGCTTGTATTACTGTTGTTACAAGCTGTCCCTGATGGGCTGGAATGTCATGCCTACCGCACGAAATGCTCGCGGCGTGGACATTATCGCTTACAACAGCGACGCATCTCATTTCATCGGGGTTCAGGTCAAGGCTCTGAGCAAACGCAATCCGGTGCCGCTCGGGGTAACTCTCGCGAAATGCATGGGGGACTTCTGGATCATTATCAACAAAGTTGCTACGACTCCTACAGCGTTTGTGCTTTTACCGTCAGAAGTTAAAGAGAGAGCCCATCGTGGCGAAAAAGATGGTCGCGTTTCTTTCTGGCTTCAACCGACAGACTACGATCAGCCGCAGTTCAGAGAGGCTTGGGAGCGTATTGGCCGTGCTGATGAACCGCGGCGTTAGGCCGAACCTTTGGTCTTTCAGTTGCGAGAGCGACAATTGCGGGGTAGGATATAGAGTATGACAGAGTTACTTCAGCGAGCTATTGCCGAAATTGAGAAGCTTCCCGTCGAGGCGCAAGATGCTATTGCGTTGTGGATCCTGGCTGAACTGAAAGATGACGAGGCATGGGAAGCTCGATTTCATGCCACAACCGACGAGCAGTGGGACCGCTTGGCTGAAACAGTGCGACGCCAAATTAGTACGGGCGACGCAATTTCACTCGACGACGTATTTCCAATTGGTACCCCCCGACCGTGAAGTCGAGTATCACAAAGGAGTTTCGGGAGCGACTTGACCGACTCCCCGCCATAGTTCAGGAACAAGCGGCTAGAGTATATGCACTCTGGCGCACTGATCCCTATCATCCAAGCCTGCAGTTCAAACGAATCAGCCAGCGACAACCCATCTACTCCGTTCGGATTGGCATCGGCTACCGAGCATTGGGACTACAAGAGGCAGATTGTATCTATTGGTTCTGGATCGGCTCACATGCCGAGTATGACGAGTTGATCAAGCATCTTTAACTGAATCGGCTAAGAAAAAGCAAACTTATCATATTCAAATCCCTATTCTGCCCATTTTATCTCCATCCCTAATATTTAACAAAATTTTGAGAAATATTCTCCGTCATATATCATTTATAATCCGTGTGGCGATTGAGTTTATATTGATTAAGCAGGGCGACTCTTGAATAAGAAGAAAACCCTTACGTCCTTAGTTCTAGATTATAAATATTCGGTTCTTGCGGGAATCGTTGCGCTCTCTATCGTAGACTTGGCGCAGCTCTCTATCCCCCAGATTATACAGAGGGCAATTGACGCACTGACCATCAAGAATGCGGGGATCAATGCCCTTACAAAATACGCCCTCTACATACTGGGGCTGGCTTTTGTGATGTCCATATTCAGGTTTTTATGGAGGTATTTCATACTGGGGGCCTCAAGGAAGATAGAGCTTAATCTCAGAAACCGGTTCTTCTCACACCTTCAGAGCCTCTCATTTGATTTTTATGCGGAGAAAAAAACCGGAGACCTCATGGCGCATACGGTAAACGACATTGAGGCTATAAGGATGGCGTGCGGGATAGGCGTGGTCATAGCCTATGACGGAATCCTGCTCCTCACATTTATACTCGCCGCCATGGCCTATGTCTCGCCGACCTTAACCCTCTATGCCCTAATTCCCTTTCCCATACTGGCCGTCACCGTAGCCAAATTCGGAAAGGTGATAGAGGATAGATTTGAAAAGGTGCAGGCGTCCTTCTCTGAGCTTACGGAGAACGCGAGAGAGTCCATTTCAGGGATAAAGGTGATAAAGGCGTTTGTAAGGGAAAAGGATGAGGCCAGGGACTTTGAGGACGCAAGTAGCCAATATCTGGGCACGAGCCTTCATCTGATAAAGGTTGAGAGCGTTTATCAGCCCCTTATCACATTTATTGCGGGTGTCTCTACGGCAATATTTCTCTGGATGGGAGGAAGACGCACTATAACGCTTGACATCACTCTGGGTGATTTCGCCGCCATCACGGTCTATCTCGGAATGCTCACATGGCCTATGGTGGCAATGGGATGGGCTGTAGATATTATCAAGCGCGGCAGCGCGTCTCTCAAGCGTGTTAATGAAATACTCCTTACGATGCCCGATGTCGGCGATGCCCCCGATTCGATTGATGTTAGCGTAGATGGCAGGATTGAATTCAGGAATGTGAATTTCTCTTACCCCGATGGCGGGGGTACAGAGCACCGTACCCCCACTCTTAGCAATCTGACCTTAGACGTGCCCAGGGGAACGGCCCTCGGAATTACCGGCAGCACCGCTTCAGGCAAAACCACGCTCCTTAAACTCCTTATGAGAATCATAGAGCCTGCTGAGGGGCAAATATTCATAGATGGAATTGATGTAATAAGGATAAGAAAGGAGAGTTTAAGGAAAGGGATTATCCTCCTGCCCCAAGAGACCACTGTATTTAGCGGGACGATTAGGGACAATATCGCCTTTATGAATCCCAATATCACGGATAGAGAGATTATAGAGGCCTCCAAAGCCACTCAAATCTATGATGAGATAATGGAATTCCCCGGAGGTTTTGACGCATTAGTTGGAGAAAGGGGACTCAGCCTATCAGGGGGACAGAGGCAGAGAATAGCGCTTGCGCGGGCGATTCTCCTCAAACCAAAGGTGCTGATACTCGACGATGTCCTATGCTCTCTTGATCTAAAGACCGAAAATGCGGTAATTAAAAACCTTCGGAGAATCATGAGGGGGAGGACTCTGATTGTCGTGTCGAGCAAAGTCCCGTCAATCAGCGGTTTTGATAAGATTGCCGTTCTTGAAAATGGAAAGCTGGTCGAGCTTGGAAATCACGATGAGCTTATGGCTGAAGATGGGATTTACGCGAGGCTCTATAATGTGCAGACGTTTGATGAAGAGGAATTCTCTCAAGAGGCCGTTCAGCCGAGTATTGGCACGTATGGATACGAATGAAAAGACGTTTATAAGGAAACAAGTTTGAGCGAGATAGATTACGAAGAGGAAAGGAGAAATAAAAAGGGCTATGACATAAAGGTCATAAAATGGCTCTTTGGATTTGCACGCCAATACAGAAAACTCATGGTCCTCTCCCTGATTTTTATGCTCATTACGGCGGCAATTGAGCTTCTCGTCCCCTATATAACGAAGATCGCTGTGGATGGGTACATATTTCTCCCCTGGAGAGGGGCGAATTTTTCGGATAATGAAAAGCTTGAAAAATCTATTAAGGAAAAATATTCATCGTCGGGATCTGGGGTAGCGATAAAAGAGGGCAAATTTAAGAGGGGAGTAGTACCGGGAACATTTGGGGGAAGTCAGGGAACCACACTCATTGCGCTTGGCAAAGGTTCATACTTAATTGATCTTTCCAGAATTGATAAAGACGATAGAGTCAACCTCGAAAAATTTGGAATTGTCTCAAAGGAAAGATATATAGTCGTTGACAGGACAAAGATCGCGTCGGATAGACTAGGTAGAGTTAATGAAATATTAAAGAACCATCCCGACGTATTCAAGCCTTTGGGACAGGTCTATTTCGCGAGTTACTCTTCTCTTAAAAATCTCAGCCGCAACGAGATAAGGACGCTGCGAATCGGAGACATAGGACAGGTCAATAAACTCGCCATCCTTTTGCTCATTGCCCTTTTTTTCGATTTTCTCTTTAGCTCTGCCTACACCTATTTTCTCAACTACTCAGGGCAGAGGATTATGCACAAAATCAGGTTGGGCGTGTTCTCTCACCTTGTCACCCTCCCTCAACCGTTTTTTGACAAAAATCCGGTTGGAAGGCTCACGACGCGTGTCACAAACGACGTGAATGCGATAAACGAGATGTATACTTCCGTGCTTGTGCAGTTCTTTAAAGACCTCCTTGTGATTCTCGGCGTTCTCATTGTGATGTTTAATATGAATGTAACACTCACCCTCTTTATACTCGTCCTCACTATACTTCTTGGAATCATAGGTGCACTTTTTAAAAAGAGATTGCAGGTGATTTACAGGAGTGTCAGGAGATCAATAGCAAAACTAAATGCATTTGTGCAGGAAAGTATACGGGGAATTGTAATCATAAAACTCTATCTCAGAGAAAGGGAGAACTTTGAGAGATTTAAAGAGGTGAATCGGGAAAACTATCGGGCAAATATGGATCAGCTTTTCGCGTTTGCCACGTTCAGGCCCATCATCGAATTCATAAGCACGTTTGCTGTGGCTCTTATACTCTGGTATGGAGGTTTAAGGATTATAAAACTCGACCTCACCCTCGGCGCTCTTATCGCCTATCTCGCCTATATCAGGATGCTCTTTGGGCCGATTGTTGAACTGACGGAGAGATACAACATATTTCAGTCCGCCATAGCGGCGTCTGAAAACCTCTATGACCTTATAAACCTGGAGCCTGAAGAAAGAGAAAGGGGGAGAGGGTTGAAAAGTGTGCGCGGGAGTCTGGAATTCAAGAACGTCTGGTTCTCCTATAACGGAGGCGATTGGGTTCTAAAGAATGTTTCTTTCAGCGCAGAGCCGGGCCAAACCGTGGCTCTTGTAGGTCTCACGGGTTCCGGAAAGACCACCATAATTAACCTGCTCCTTAAATTCTACGATATACAAAAAGGGCAGATCCTCTTTGACGGGGTTGACATAAGAGAACTCGACTCCGATTTTTTGAGGGCACATGTCTCAACTGTATTTCAGGATATGTTTCTCTTTGGAAAAAACGTTTCAGACGGAGCCTATGATAATAGATTTGTAAGAACTGTAGGCGCGGATGGGATAAACCCTGACGGACGCTCTATCTCTTCCGGCGAAAAACAGCTTGTTTCCTTGGGAAAGGCGTTTTCAAAAGACGTGAAGGTTTTGATTTTGGATGAAGCCACATCTCTCATAGATGCCGAGATGGAACTCAAGGTGCAGGAGGCACTCAAAAACGGCTCTCGAAAGAGAACGACGATAATAGTCGCACACAGGCTCTCAAACGTGAGAGAGGCGGATAAAATCATTGTTATACACAAAGGGGAGATTTTTGAGACCGGAACGCATCGCGAGCTTTTGATGAAAAGGGGGATTTATTACAACCTCTACAGGCTCCAGAATGAGATTTACCGCTTCTCTTCGTAAAAAATTACTCCTCAATTATTGCAACCGGCCTTACCCACCCTGCGCTTCCTCTCAAAACCTTGATGGGGAAACAGGTTACCTTGAATCCGAAGGGAGGGAGAAGGTCTAAATTGGTGAGTTTCTCAATCTGGCAATATTCCTTTTCAATTCCTGCAAAGTGTGCGCCCCAGATGATAGTGCTGTCACCCGTTCTTTTAAACTCTTCTACAATTGCCGCAAATGGTCTATCCCATCCGGCGGAATCCGTTCCCATGACCTTAACCCCCTGATCACAAAGCCAAAGGGTGGACTCCCTTCCCAGACCCGGAAACTTAGACCAGTAATCCTGTGTGCCCCAGAGTTTGTCGGCTCCTGTCATAATGAGGACAATATCAAACGGTTTGATTTTATATGAGATTCTGTCCAGAGCCTCTTCCAGATCAGAAACCGTAATTAACTCTCCGGGTTTCTTATGCCTCATATCTATTACAACTCCATCTCCATAAAACCATTCAACAGGGACCTCATCTATAGTTTTTGCCCTCCTCCCCTCCGAGGTTGGGTGGTAGTGCCAGGGGGCGTCAATGTGCGTCCCGACGTGTGTACCAAGGGTGACGTAGTCATTAGCCCAGCCGAGACCCTTTGGCAGGTCTTCTCTCCTACATTGGAAACGCTTCATCATATACTCCGCAGTCTCATGGTGCTCTTCGTGTTTTATTTGGAGAAGCTGGTGCTCTGGGCCGGGAGCGGGTTCAATTTTTATGCTGAGGTCAATGAGTTTTCTTGTTTTATCCATGAGATTGTTATATTACGAGGTTCTTATTAATAATAATTCCATCTCCGGCTGGAAAATGAAATAGCTAGGGCAATGTGATATGGAAACGTGATAGAGCAAGTTTAATCGCTTCATATGCCGGCTTAAGACTAGCGACCGTTTGAATACTAATTGCGACACCGATCAAATAAGTCTTTAATTGCGTGATGTTTGGATTAGGCTTCTCGACCTCGGCGCGGCTATCATCTACGAGTTCAATAACTTCCTCTTTTGAAAAACCTGACAAATCCCCTCCACTCTCAAGGTATTTCTTTATATCGTCAAGAGCTTGCAATAGTGACTCCTGGTTATTAGCTACTCTTGTATCTAACATAGAGGTGCTCTCTTAACCGCGATTAGCCACAATTCTTTTCAGAGAAAATTCTAACACAGTAAGCAACGAAACTTAAGCCTCCTGTGCGCACTTGTCGTTTTCATATTCATAGGTATAATTCTATTTTTTACAATCGGGGCGTAGCGCAGATGGGAGCGCGCGGCGCTTGGGACGCCGAGGTCGGAGGTTCAAATCCTCTCGCCCCGACCAATCATTTCAAGAACTTACGAAACTCCTTCACCCCTCAATTTTCTGACTGTCAGTAACTGAAACGGTATTTACCGCAAGTTTTCCATAATTTATGGTAGGATTAAAAGAAGTGAGCAATGAAAGGGTTTGAAGCCTTATTACCGCTTATATTACTATTTCACTCCACTTCTAATTCTGCGTCGGAGTTATCTATACCTCAGCTTTTAAACAATAAAGACGTGGTCATTGTGGGAGAGACACATAGACGCCCTGAATCAACACAGTTCATATCTAACACCGTATCGGAATATCTCCGAGGTGGAAAATGTCTCATAGTGGGTTTGGAAATACCATCAAACCAACAGCCAGCTTTAGAAAGAGCTTTCTTGAGAGCATGGAGGTTATACAGAGTCTCTATTTCTTCAATCCCATTAGGAAGCATCATTGATCACCCTGGCTATCGTAAGATGCTAACCTCTTTTAGAGGCCAAATCTGGCAATGGAAATGCCTGAGAGTCCGTGCTATTGACGCACCCCATATGGTTTCTGTAGACCGTGATGAATGGATGGAAAAGCAAATTTTAGAGATGATGGATGGTACTCCTATTCTGGTACTGGTTGGCAATTTTCATGCTCTTAAAGAGGTTAAATGGAATTCTGAGGCTCTGGGTGGAGCAAGTTTAGCTGAACGTCTAGTACGTCGAAGAATACGGGTTGCTTCAGTATTGCAGTATTGGTCAAAGGAAGACTGTAAGGTTCGCAGCCAGGAGATATTGAGCACTTTAGACCCCAGCGCACAGGAGTATGTAAAGCAGATAATGGGTGTGATGGATGCGTACCCTCCTGGTGAGGCGTCTGAGGTGGTTGATGGTGTTGTAATTTGGCGTTGTTCTAAATAGAGAAGGGGTGAAGTGACCAACGCGCTCATGATCGAAATCATACTCCAGTCAAGAGCGCTGATGAGAAGGAGATGGAGACATGATTGAGAGAGCTTCTATGTTTGTTCTTTTCAATTAAAGCGTTTATATATGCTTGTCATTTTAGCTTTACCCACAATATACACAACGGATTATGGATGTTTATTTATCTCCTCCTCCTTTTAATTTTTAAGGATTAGCTGTGAGAGTGCCGAGCAGAACAAAATGACCCATATACCTTCCGTTGTCTTGATAGCGCTCGGCTTATCTACTTGACTAGCTTATTTTCCGTTAATTTGTCATAAATTAATTGAGCTGCAAGCGCATGGCCTTCGGTATTCCAGTGATTTTCATATGCATAATGGAAATGTAATCTTTTACCAGTTTCTCTACTATATTTTTCAAATTCTGGACGCAATAGAAGATAATCTATCTTATTTGTATCAAAGAAATTCGATAGAATACGTTCCGGTTTCCTTAAATCAAATTTAATAGACCTCATCCGAGGATCCTTATCCAGAATCTTGTTCCATATATCGGGTCGAAATTCAAACTCATTTGGAATAACAACTACTAAGAACCCTATTTTATCCCTCTCTAATTCCCCAGCTAATTTCAGGATTAAAGCTTTCGTAATTTCCCAAGCATCTTCCCATTCAGGTGGGTACTCCTCAGCATATATATGATAAAATATAGAAAATTCATTCTTATATTTATCATGCAACTCAGGTTTAGATTTCTTAATACCGATTTTCCACAAGAAATTTGCCAGCCAAGGTGTTCCTTTTATTCTATCCTCTAATGAATAGAAGATGTTGGGAAAAAACTTCTTCGAATATCTCAAGAGCACATACTTAATCTGGAATTGTCCAGAAACATCTCCTTTATTAGGGGTGCTGGCTTTGATTTTAAATGGTAGCTCCTCTAGTTTGCCGTTCTTTAGGGTAAAAAAGGGCTTACTTTTACCCTCATCATCTATGCTTACACCATTGGCTCTACTCTCCAAGATTAAAGAATTATTTATAACATCATTACCGATAAAGAATTGTAATATAACAAAATCGGGATGGTATTTTAATCCATAATACTTAAGGGTTAAATATTCCTGGTCGGTACCAAATCCAGATATTCCAAGATTCAACACCTCAAATCTTTTACCGCCCTCTGAATTTAGCTTCTCTTCAAGAATATATGGAAAGGTCTTCTCAAGAGGAACTTGTAAAGCCTGAGTGTAAGAATCGCCCAGGACTAAGATTCTAAAGACACCCTCTTTCTTTTCGTATGTGCGTTCTTTATCCCTAAACCCATGAGAGTTTATCTTAAAGTCTTGTGCTACTCTTCCTTTTTTATAATATCCCTCTTTATCAGAAATACCCTTCCACCCTATATACTTATCCCTTTCATAACGCTCACCAATATGAAAAGTTTTAGGGTTTGGATCAAATTTGCTTAAACCAAATTCTAAAGCTAACAGTAATATGATGAATACCAAGCCCATAAGGGTTAATCTTATTATCCACTCTTTCATGGGAGCCAAATCCTTAAGCCGTATTTGAGCCTTTAATCATATTTCTACTCCCATTATTTCACTAAAAATAATTCGCTGTCAACACATCCTGAAAATAAAGCAACTCCAACATCTTTTACATCTCTGACAATCACTTAGCCCTTATCTTGATTTAGGACCAGACCTGACAGTACACTTACTATGTGCCTGCATGAACCCTGGGGTTGAGTGTTATTACCCTCCGCACCCACTTACGCTCACTCCAAGGTTTTTGTTTCTGACTTCCTGATTGTTTCCTGCTTAGGGCGACACACACTAGGGAGTCTTGAAGCATATTCCTGTTCTATTATTCCAGGAAAGTCCCTCTTCTTCAGTAATCTATTTGTATTAAATATTCTGATGGTATAATCTCCCCTTGAGATGGAGGATGAAAAGGGCTGCATTATCACGCGGATATGCAACCAACTGAGATGAGATTCTAGCAGTTAAATAGCCATTCCCCCATTATGGCTTAGAGATTGTCTTTAGCACCTGCCGATTTAAGTAATTTAATCACCTTAACGTTATGATTCTTTGCCCAATCCAGTGCTGTCTTGTTCTTCTCATCTCTAGCATTAACATCAGCACCTGCCTTGATTAATGCCAGAACTTGCTCAGTTTCGCCATGACGTGCTGTGTTTATCAAATCGTTATTGAGTTCATCTTTTGAGGCGGACGATAGCTGAGAGGTCCAGGAAGATGCTATTAAAAGAATCAAAATCAAAGAAAAGGTTCGGTAATACATTTTTCTCATAGGTGAATCCAATGATTGCTCTAGTCCGAGTCTCTACCCTTTGTCATCCATGTTATAAGTACGCCCAAAAGAAATCCCGCTCCAGCAGCCACAATGAGGCTCATAAGGCCTCTATCTTCAATCTGTTCTCGTATAGTTTCACCCATATTCCTCCTCATCCTGCGGGCATCCTTGAGTATTTTACGTAGCCTCTTCTTCAGGTGCTTGGCTTGTCTCTCAAGCTCTTCTTTTGCTGCCCAAGCCCCATCCTTGCCTGCATCCGTGAGTTTCTCAGTCAGGTCGAGCAGGTCTGAGCGTAGCTTAGCCATATCCTTTTTCAAGGTCTCCAGTTCCTCAAACCATTCAGCCATTATTTATCACCTCCAATATTAATAAAGCTTTCCTTATCCTTACCACCATCCACCTTTATTACAGAGAACACAGGTTCATTTATTTATGGTCTCAGTGCTAACACTGCACAAGGGGATTCTTGAATTACTTTCTCTGTTACACTCCCCAGATTCCTTTGAAACATCAGTAGCCCATATTATCTTTTTTATTTCCCTCATTGGATTATCCCTCCCCAATTCAACCTATTTTATGCATCAACCTTTCTAGCTTCCATTATCTCACTTGTAATAATACCTTGTCAACACGTCTAAAGAAGGTGGAAAACGGGACAATGGCTCTTATTTATGACATATCCTTTTACAGGACGAACACCAAATTTACCCATCGCCTTCAGAACCGCTTTCTTATCCTTTCAAGGATTAGACGGGACATTGATTCATCACCGAATGTCCCTACCCGAATAGATATTTCAGTCACATTATCAGCTTCTCTATTAAGAACAATCTTGATCCTCTTACCGTCAGCCGTAATGGCATTTAACTCGGCGGAAACAGCGTCTTTGTCCTTAGCTGTAACGGTAAATCCCATATCACCAATCGCTGCCTGGGTTGCATTCCATGCCCTATCAAGAGAAGCACCTTCAGTTGAGTGTAGCTCTCCCTTTACATAGAGTACTGTGCCAGCAGCCCCAGCAGCAGCCCCTCCAACCAGTACCGCAGCGCAGCCACTGTTCATCAACAAACCCATGCCCACCATGGTTATAAGCAACCCCTGTTTACTGTTCATGCACTTGGCTCCTTTAGCTCAGATGATAGAATATTTAGTGTGAGTATACCTTGACATCAACGGAAATAAGTGAGGGATTTTCTATGGCAAGAGGAATCAGGGACGGAGATTGTGTAAAGCTTCCTGATGGGCGCATTGGCAGAGTGCGTGGAAAGGTCACTGGCAAATACAAAGTCCGCGTGCGCCGAAAGACAAGCAACACTCACCAATTCCTGATGTTCTCGACGAGAGAGCTTAAATGTATAGACTGTCCGAAAGGTTGGATGAGTCCAGAGGGTTATAACCGCTATCTCAAGGCTACACTTGCCAAGATGCGGAAACGGATAAGATCCATAGATACTCGGAAATTATCTTCCATCCAAAAACCCGGTTCGGAACCATCTTTAACTGAAATCTGAAAGTACTACTTGCCGGTGGCGGGACTGTAAGAAATATAATAATGATTATTATCGGGGTCTAAACATATTGAGAATTTCTCTTATCACGCTCTTTTCTTCATGGCCGGCAAGCTTTTCTAACTCGCCGCTATCGAGCCACACCCCATCACAGGCAGCGCATCTGTCAATCTTTATTCCACGAAATAGAACCTCATGTAAGTCCCCGCCGCATTTCGGACATTTCATATAGCAAATGACCTTTGCGTTTTGCCTCTGTTCTTCTAAAACCTCCTGTTTCACCTTTTCCTTGAGACGCTTCATCTTTTCCGCATCTTCTCTGGCAAAGTATTCATCTTCTGACTTTGTCGGTTTATCTGGGCTCATTTAGATTTCCCCCAATCTTATAGATTGCAAAAATTATTGTTGCAAAACAATCAACGATTTAAGAGACAAGTATTCCTATCTACTATAAGCTAAACGCTTCGTTAATCCGGATTGATTCACTTCTTTCGCAGTGACAAGAAAAGACATTTAATCAAAAACAAAATTCCAATCCATTGGCAAACCCGCACTAGAACCTATACTCTAACTCCTACTTTGGGCGGTCCCCCGGTCTCTTCTTGGGCCACGCCTTAAAGGATTTATTATAATTCTCTTTTCTTCACCTTCGGCCCTTGTTTCAACCCTGATGCCATCTTCGCGCTTGAGCGCTATGTAGACCATCTTTCTTTCAGAGGCCGGCATTGGATCGAGCGTAACAGGCCGGCCCGACATGCGGACTTTTTTCGCCACGTCTTTAACCATCTTCGCTACGGATTCTTCTCTTCGCTTTTTATATCCATCCACATCTATTGAGATTCTTTTCTCCCTCCCATTCTCAGAAAACCGTCCTGCGATCTTACCCACAATGAATTCCATCGCTTTAAGCGTCTCGCCTTTTTTCCCAATAAGAAGCCCTTTATCCTCATCGCTCATTATCTCAAGTTTTATTTCATCCGACGTTTCTCTGAGATCAACCGAATATGTAGAGAGGAAAAAGCCAAGAATCTGCTCAAACGATTTTTTAGCCCTCAGCCCTTTTTCGGTGACATCAGCTCTTTTTACAGTGACTCGAACCCTTGCATTTTTGCCTCCTATTCCCAAAACCCCTTTAGAGCCTTCTTCAAGCACCTCCACGTCTATCCCGTCCCTTGATACCCCTAATTCTTCACACGCGCTTATTATCGCTTCGGATACTGTCTTTGCTTCTTTTTCGATTATTACCGGCATCTTTAATCCCTCCTTTGGATACGATAAACCGTCGGTTTACATAGAGTTGCTGGACTATTGAAAGAATATTACTCACAGTCCAGTAGAGTATCAATCCTGATGGAAGTCCCCAGAACATAACCGTAAATATCAAAGGCATAAACTCCATCATTTTCATCTGTGTATTATCGGTTCCGGGAGCGGCAGTGGGAGTCATCTTTTGAGACAAATACCAGGACGCCCCCATAACCAGAGGGAGAATTCTAAAAGGAACCCCGATCCCCGGTATGTTAAAAAGATGCTCAGGCGAAGAGAGATCATCTATCCACAGAAACGAACTGTGGCGCAACTCTATTGAATAAAGCAAAACGTCATAGAGGGCAATAAAAACTGGAAACTGCACAAGAAGAGGCAGGCATCCGCCGAGACTGCCGAGCGGATTTATTCCATGACTCGTATAGAGCTTCATGAGTTCTGTATTCTGCGCCGCTTTGTCATTTTTGTATTTCTCTTTGAGAGCATCAATCTTGGGTTTAAGCTCCTGCATCCTCGCCTGCATCTGCTTCATAGAGGCCATGCTCTTTATGGTAAGAGGGAGAAAGACTGCTCTTACAATGATTGTTATCGCGATTATTGCGATTCCATAGTTTTTGAACACTCCATATAGTTCATTTAGAAGCCAAAGGAGTGGTCTTGCAAGCGGACCTACCCATCCGTACTTGATTGAATTCTCAAGCCCAAAACCAATAGAGCGCAGGATCTCATAGTCCATAGGCCCCAGATATATGCCTGATTTGTATGTCAGGGTTTTTCCAGGTGGCACAATATCTGACGGGTAATCAAATGTGGCTATGACAAGTCCTTTGTCGAATCCCGGCGCGCCCTGAGGCTGCTGAGTGGTTGAATTCACATGCGGTGGGCTTGCTGAGTCCGCGTTTGCGAGATAAGTTTGTACCTCTGCTCCTGTAAGTGGGAGGAAGGCGGAGATGAAATATTTATCGGCGAAACCAAGCCAGTTTATGGTGCCTCTAAACGTGACTTCTCCTTCTTTAGGCGGTTTGTCCACCCTTTCAACCTTATCGTATACCATAGCGATAAAGTTTTTATCGTTTCTATAGCTTTTATCGCTTTTTTCCTGGCCTACCCTTCCGTACCACTGGACAAGGAGCCTTTCATCTAAAGGAGCTTCAGTCGTATTTTCAATCTCAAGCCTGTGTTCCAAGAGATAACTTGTGGGGTTTATCTCATATATCTTTTTTATGTTAACCCCTTCAGGGGATTTCCACTCAAGCGTTATTTCCCTTTCTTTATCGGAGACAGTTATCTCGCTGCCCCCCTTGAATTCAAACGGAATCGGATTTGGAATTTGAATCCCTTTAATCTCGAGATCGGTATTAAAAGTCGGCGGAGAGCCATTGAGAATATCAACAGGTGGAGAGTTCTTCTCAGTACTGCTCTTGTATCTCTCCAACCTCCACTCGACAATCCTTCCTCCAGCCGTGTCAATGACACCCGTATATAGAGGAGTTTTAATCGTTATTAGTTTTCCCTGTGTGGGAGCGGGAGGCGAGATCTCTGTGCCAACCTTCGTTCCCTTTTCCGGAGATGGAGTCCGTTCGGAGACCTGACCAGTTTTTTGCTGGAGCGGCTTTTTAGGAGGCTTAGGAGCAAAGAAGGCCGTATAGCCGATTATTATTAGGAAAGAAAGGACAAAAAACAGTATATAGTTGAGCTTTGTGCGGTCAATCATATTTTGCTATTCAACTGGATCGTATCCACCGGCGCTTAAGGGGTGACACCTTGCGATTCTCTTTAAGGAGAGCCAGAGGCCTCTCAGAAATCCATATCGGCCAAGGGCCTCAATGGCGTATTCCGAGCAGCTGGGATGGAACCTGCAGGAAGGCGGAAGAATGGGGGAGATAAGATACTTGTAGGATTTTATTAATAAAACTGATATATTCGGTTTCATACCGCTCTGATGGCTTCTATGATTTCTTCTTTCGCTGTACTGTATCCGAGTGTTTTGTCGCTTTTCTTTCCGACAATTAAAATGTCAAGAGAATCGAAGAAGGATTTGTTTCGTCTAAAGACCTCCCTGAGAACCCTCTTAATGCGATTGCGCTTTACGGCATTTCCGCATCTTTTTCCAATTACAAGTCCAAGCCTTGGGAAGCCAAGCGAGTTTGGGGCACAGATAAGAGTATAGTGCTCCGTATAGAGCTTTTTGCCCTTATCGAAAGCCTCCTTAAACTCAGAGCTTTTTCGGATTTTTAAATTGCTTGAGAAGTTGAACTCTAAAGGAAAAGTCATTTCTTCCAACGCTTAACCGTAAGACTATGCCTCCCCTTCGCCATACGTCTTTTGAGTGTGCGCCTCCCCCCATTTGTACTCATCCTTTCACGAAAACCGTGCACTCTTAATCTTCTTTTGGCGTGGGGTTGATACGTTCTTTTCATCTCTCTAGCACCTGTACGTAAAAACTAACACGAAAATATACAAAGGTCAAGGAATCGGCGCCGGGACGCCCGACTTTTCCTTCTTCTTTCCAAACACCCATGCCACCAAGATTCCGAGTTCATAGAAGACAAGAAGTGGAACGAGCATGAGCATCATAGAAAAGGCGTCTGTAGTTGGCGTAATTACCGCCGCCGCTACGGTATTGATGAGTATTGCGATTCTCCTTTTTCTCTTGAGCATGTCGGCGTCCACAATCCCCAATTTCGCAAGGACGAACACAATAAGAGGAAATTCAAACACAATCCCAAAGCCAAGAATAAGCGCCATAAAGAAGGACAGGGCTTCGCCGATCGAAGGGAAGGCTTTTACATACTGGGATGAATACTCAGAAAGAAGGAACTTAAACGCTGGAGGAGCCGCGATGAAATAACAAAAGGCTGCGCCTATACCAAAAAAAACCGTACCGAAAAGGATAAAAGGGATTGCTATTTGCCTTTCATGCTTATACAGGGCGGGAGCCACAAACCTCCAGAGTTGGTAGAGAATAAAAGGAAGCGCCAGAACTATCGCGGCAAAAAAAGCGACCTTGAGATACGTTGTAAACCCTTCGGCAGGTCTTGTGAAGATAAGGGTACTCCCCTGTGGAAGATTCCTGATTATGGGTTGCATGAGGATGTCAAATATCTGTTTAGAGAAGTTATACGTGAAAATAAAGCAGACAGCGACGGCGGCAAGAGACCACAGAAGCCGCCTTCTCAATTCTTCGAGATGCTCGATAAATGTCATTCTTACTTCTTCTGTCATAGCGCGGCTCTAATCTCAACTCAACAGGCTTTCTTCTTAATCAAGTATCTATGTTACAACTCTATCAAAAAAATAGCGTATACAGGGAGAGTCATCACCACTATAGCTGGAGAAGTCCACCAGTCTTGCCGGTGGACTACCCGATTTTCTATTTTATATTCCTGTCTATCGAGTAGGTCATGGGTCTTGCTCGTGACCACCACCGCTTTTACGCTTCTCCTTGAGGGTACGAGTGCATAACATGAGTTATATGTGGATTAGAGACTGTCCACAATTAAGGAGCTATTTTGCCTCTTCTTTCTCGGCTGATTTACTCACGGTCTCAAGACGGGCGGCTTCGATTCGCTCGGTTTCTTCTTTGGGTTTGGGAGGCGTTACGTCAACCTCATCCGGCTGATTCATAGCCTTTTTAAATCCCCTTATGCCCTTTCCAAGCGAAATACCTAAGTCTCCGAGTCTACTCGGACCGAATAGCAAGAGAAGAACTACAAGAACTATAATTAGGTGCGGCAGGCTAAATTCACCCATAGTTTTATCACCTCTACTTAATAGATTATCGAGTAGGGCATCAATGTCAATAAGACTCGGTTTTAAGGGGTTTTATTCCGTACAGAACTATAAACTAATAGTTGGTTTATGCTCTACCCGGATTGACAACAATTTGTCGCTCAAATATATTTAATTCCCGTAAGATAGCCTTTTTATCTCCTGTAATGCGCTGTTTGTTTCCCTCTGGTTCATTTAACACTCTTTAAATGTGTGGAACGAGCTGGAGAGATCCGCGCATGAGATGATAAACTATTTTTCCTTTGGAGGGAGATTTGAGAATATTAATTACAGATGGTCTTGCCGAAGAGGGTTTAGAGATACTTAAATCGCGGCCTGAACTTGAGGTCGTTATGAAAAAAGGGCTTTCCAAAGAGGAAATCAAACAGGTCATAAGAGACTACGATGCCCTTATAGTGAGGAGCGGGACGAAGGTCACATCGGACATCATAGATGCCGCCGGAGAGAGGCTCAAGGTAATAGGCCGCGCCGGAATTGGCGTGGATAATGTGGATGTCCCCGCGGCTACAAGAAAGGGGATTATCGTAATGAATACACCTGAGGCAAACGCCATAACGACGGCTGAGCATACAATTGCCCTTATGTTTGCGCTCGCAAGACGGATGCCCCAGGCACACGCATCAATAAAATCCGGACTCTGGGAGAGGGATAAATTTAAGGGAAAAGAGATATTTGGAAAAACCTTAGGCGTCATAGGGCTTGGAAACATAGGGAGGTTTGTTGCTGAAAGGGCAATAGGATTAAAAATGAAGGTAATCGCCTACGATCCTTTTCTCGCTCAAGAGGCTGCAATAAAAATGGGAGTGGAGCCTGTTTCTTTTGATGAACTACTTGAGAGGGCAGATATAATCACAATCCATACCCCTCTTACAGCTGACACAAGGAACCTTATAAGAAAGGAAACCTTCCAGCGTATGAAAAAAGGCGTAATTATAATCAACTGCGCGAGGGGCGGGATCGTAAATGAGAATGACCTCTATGAAGCATTGAAATCGGGAATGGTCGCAGGCGCCGCGCTCGATGTTTATGAGAAAGAGCCTCCGGATAAGGACAATCCATTATTCACACTCGATAACGTAGTCCTCACCCCTCATCTCGGAGCCTCAACCGAAGAGGCGCAGACCAAGGTTTCGGTCGCAATAGCGGAGCAGATAGTTGACTTCTTTATAAATGGCGTCGTAAGAAACGCGGTCAATATGCCGTCCATTAGTCTTGAGATTCTTAAGGTAATGAGGCCCTACATCGTGCTCTCAGAGAAGCTCGGAAGCCTCCAGGGGCAACTCTGCAGGAGCGGAGTAGAAGAGATTCATATCGAATACAGCGGCGAGGTTGCAGGGTTTAACGTTCTCCCCCTTACGGTTGCTGCTCTCAAGGGGTTTCTCTCGCCGATTATGGATATTGCCGTAAATTATGTGAATGCTCCATTTGTTGCTAAAGAAAGGGGAATAAGGGTGATAGAGTCCAAGTCGTCAAGGTCAGAGGATTTCACAAGCCTCATTTCCATAAATGTAAAGACAAATCAAGGCGAAAAGCTCGTTGCCGGAACCATTTTCGGAAAGGAAGAGCCGAGGTTTGTGAGGGTTAACGGGTTCTCACTCGATGTTATTCCACAGGGCTATCTCCTGGTAGGCGAGAACTACGACAAGCCCGGTGTCATAGGGAGTATGTGCTCGCTCCTTGGAAAAAGAGGAATAAATATAGCGCGTCTGCACCTCGGGCGCGAGAGTATAGGCGGAAGGGCGATAGCCTTTATAAACGTGGATTCTCCCGTCCCCGCAACGGTTATAGAGGAAATATCAGGGCTTCCCAATATAATATCCGTCACACAGGTATCACTTTAGATGGTTGAACGTTTCAATCTCCCTCAAGGGGTAAGGGACTTCCCGCCTGAGAGGGCGGAGGAGATTAGAAGGGTTGAGGAATGTCTCATGGGGGAGTTTACCCGATGGGGATATAGAAGGGTGATTACACCGTTTTTTGAATCCCTTGAAACCATCTCAGTCGGGCTTGGTGATAACCTGAGGGATAAGATTCTAAAGTTCGTTGATCCGTCAACAGGCGATGTTGTGGCTCTAAGGCCGGACATAACACCCCAGATAGCAAGGCTTGTTGCGACCCGTCTCAGAGGTGAAACAGGACCGATGAGGTTCTGCTACAACGGAAGGGTAATCAGGTTTGAGGAAAAGGGGAGCGGAAAAGAAAGGGAGGTATTTCAGGTCGGATGCGAGCTTATGGGGGTTTCATCCCCTGAGGCTGATGCTGAGATAATAGCGCTTGCCGTAAAGGCGATTGAGGCACTGGGGATAAAGGGAATCGTGCTCGATATCGGCCATACGGGGTTTCTCAGATTCCTCCTTGAAAAGACTGGAGATGCAAGACAAGAAATAGAGGAGGCGCTTAAAAAAAAAGACCATGAGGCACTCGCAAAGGTGGCCTCAAGAGCCTCTATTCCTCCAGCAATGAAAGAGGTTATACTCTCTCTTCCTGAGCTTTATGGAAGCAGGGAAGCCCTAGGCAAATTTAAGGATACAAGGGTTATAAAAAAGTACATAAGAGAAATAGAGGACGTGTTATCCCTGCTCGATGAATTTAATTTGAGTTGCCAGGTTAACATAGACCTCGGAGAGTTAAGGGGGTTTAACTACTATACGGGCATTACGTTTGAGATCATATCGCCTCGCGTCTCTTCTTCGCTTGTGAGGGGCGGAAGATATGATGAACTGGTGGGGAAATACGGATACGACTGCGCCGCAACGGGGTTCGCTGTAGATATTGAAGCCTTACTTGATGTTGCTGGAACCCATTCGGAGAATAGTCAGGTTCATTTTGTCCTTGTGCCCAAGAGGTCAAACCTCAGGGGCGAAGCGATTCGTCTCGCCGAGCAGCTGAGATCAAATGGTTTCAAGGTTATTCTCAATCTTAGAGACTCCGACTCGGCAAGAGTAGACCAGGGATTAAACCTCTGCAGAATAATTATTTTGGAAACACCGCAAAGGGTTAAACTGATTGAGCCGGGCGGCGTAAGCGTAAGGGAGTTCTCAAATATTGATGAACTTGTTAGTATGGTGAATGGGTGAAGGAAAGTAACCACTTAAAAAAATGAAATCTCCTTCCGGAAAGGCCGGGATGGAACCTCCCCTTGCAAGGGAGGAAATTTAAGGAGGAATTTAACGTGCCGAATATTGTTGTGCTGGGTGCTCAGTGGGGAGATGAGGGAAAGGGAAGAATCGTTGACCTCATTGCCGACAGGGTTGATATTGTCGCAAGGTATCAGGGGGGAAGCAACGCTGGACACACCATAGTAATCAATGACAAGACCCTGGTTCTTCATCATATCCCGTCGGGTATATTTCGAGAGGGCAAGCTTTCGGTTATAGGAAACGGTGTGGTTGTAGACCCTAAAACCCTATTGAAAGAGATGGAGGAAATAAGATCGGCGGGATACGCAGTGAACGAGGAGAATCTCAAGCTCAGCGACAGGGCGCATGTAGTTATGCCCTACCATAAAGAGATTGACCTCGCGCGTGAAGAGAGAATGGGAATGGGTAGAATCGGAACAACGGGAAGAGGGATTGGTCCCGTATATGAGGACAAAGCGGCAAGGCGGGGGATGCAACTCTCGGATTTTATCCATACCGAGGGTTTTTCACTGAGGCTCCGCTCCGTCCTTGAAGAGAGGAACCTCTACATTACAACCGTCCTCGGAGGGAAGCCTCTCGAATTTGGGAAAATCTATGAAGAATATCTCTCATACTGGAAGGAACTCAAGGGGTTTGTTACAGACACGTCAAAGGTTCTAAACGATGCAATCTCCACTGGAAAGAGCATTATGTTTGAAGGGGCACAGGGAACCCTTCTCGATGTGGATTTTGGTACATATCCCTACGTAACTTCATCAAGCGCAGGAGCGGGAGGGGCATGCACTGGAACGGGCGTGAGTCCGACCAAGATTGACCTCGTGGTAGGAGTGGCAAAGGCCTACACAACGAGGGTCGGGGAGGGGCCGTTCCCATCGGAGATTTCGGGGGATTTGGCCGTGAGACTAAGGGAGGCAGGGGGCGAATACGGCTCAACCACGGGAAGGCCGAGGAGGTGCGGATGGTTCGACTCTGTAGCGCTCAGATACGCCGCAAGAATATGCGGAATCTCAGGGCTTGCCGTTACAAAGCTCGACGTTCTCTCTGGATTTGACAAGATAAGAGTCTGCGTTGGTTATAGATACAAAGATGAATTGATCACTGAATTTCCATCAAACTCCGAGGTTCTTAAAGGTTGTGTTCCTGTTTATGAAGAGACGGACGGCTGGGATGGAAATCTATCTGAGATAAAAAGGGTTTCCGACCTCCCCTCTCAGGCAAGGGCCTATCTGGACAAAATTGAAGAGACCACGGGCGTTCCTATATGGATCCTTTCCCTTGGAGCATCAAGAGAGAAGGTGATTTTTGTAAGGGATATACCTTCCTGAACCATGAGGCATTAGAATGTAGTGGCAATTAGCTTCGCTGATAGTGCCCGACCGGGGTGCCCATATGTATTCCCAGCGACAGCTGGGATATGGGAGCAGTCGTTTGTTAATAGCTGCCCCGTTACCCCGTGGGTTCTGGGGTAGCTATTCAGAGGGAGGGAAGTTGGGGAACCGCTTGCACTGGGAATACCGACGGGTACCCCACCTGCACTATTCATGAATTGCCACTAGGGATGTTTCATTATGCACTTCTTGCATATTCATGTATGGTTTCCATAAGTGTCGCCCTCTTTACCGGCTTGGTAATATGGGCTGTGCATCCGGCATCAATGCTCTTCTGCGCATCCTCTTTGAGCGCGTGCGCCGTCAACGCAATAATAGGGGTTGACTTCAGTCCGTTCTCCCTTTCCCACTCCCTAATTGCTTTTGTGGCACTATAACCGTCCATCACGGGCATCTGTATATCCATGAACACAAGGTCATAATTCCCGGATTTAAACTTCTCGAAAGCCATCTCACCGTTCTCAGCCATCTCTATTTGATGCGCGGTCTTCTTGAGATATGACTGGATGAGTAAACGGTTGTCTATTGTGTCCTCTGCAAGGAGGATCCGTAGGGCACGTTTGTCTTCCGTCATATCAGGGCTTGCCGCCACCGGCGTTTCTTGAGGGGGAACCTTTGTCGTGGCTACAGCAGTAATAATGGTATTGAGTAAGTCAGACCTCTTGATTGGTTTAACCAGATGCCCCGCAATATCCAGCTCTTGGCATCGGGATAATGTAGCCCCTCGATTATCAGAGGTAAGCATCATAATAATTACGCTGGCAATACTTGGGTCTCCCTTAATGCGCTCCACTACCTGAAATCCGTTCATAACAGGCATGTGATAGTCCAAGAGCAACAATTGATAGGGTACTCCCGCTTCATTGGCATTCCTAAGCTCAGCGAGTCCCTCCTCACCGCTTTCAACTCCCTTTACTGAGGCCCCTAACCCAATGAGTGTTTCCATTAAGATAAGGCGATTTGTATCATTATCGTCCACCACGAGGATTCTCAACCCATTTATTAAATCCACGTCTAAACTCTTCCGATGTTTTGGCTCAGTCTGAACCCTGAATTGGGCTGTGAAGTAAAATACGCTTCCCTTGCCGACCTCACTTTCCACCCATATATGCCCCCCCATCAGTTCAACCAGCCTCTTGGATATGGTGAGTCCAAGCCCGCTCCCGCCATATCTCCGTGTGATGGAAGAGTCGCTCTGTGCGAAGCTATCAAAGATAATACCAAGCTTCTCTTTCGGAATGCCTATGCCTGTGTCGGAAATTGAAAAGAGTAGAGAACCAGGTCTCTTGGCTTCTGGATCATTCTTAACACGAATCACAATCTCACCCCGTTCTGTGAACTTAATGGCATTCCCTATAAGGTTAATAAGAATCTGCTGTAGACGGCCTGAGTCGCCTGTTAGACCCGCTGGCACATCCGGCATGATTTGGCAGATTAGCTCAAGCCCCTTTTTATGCGCGTGTATAGCCAGAAGTTCGGTTGTTTTCTCAATGAGTTCATTGAGGTCAAAGTCTGAGCTTTCCAGTTCAAGGCGGCCGGACTCTACTTTAGAGAGGTCAAGAATGTCGTTTATCAGGTTAAGCAGTGTGTCTCCTGCCTTTCTGGATATTTGAACATACTCCTGCTGTTCTTGAGACAGAGGGGTTTCTAGAAGCAGGTCGGCCATACCGATAATGGCATTCATAGGGGTGCGTATTTCATGGCTCATATTGGCAAGGAATTCGCCCTTTGCGCGGTTAGCCGCTTCGGCCTCCTCTTTGGCCTTCTGCAATTGTTCTGTCTGCTTTGCATTATTGATTGCCACTTCAATCTGCTGTGATACAATCCCAAGTAGATTTAAGTCCTCTTCACTAAAGGTATTCTTCTCCAAGGAATGTATATTGATACATCCTATGGTCTTACCTTCAAAGTGAATAGGCATAGACAAGTAGCTTTTTGTTCCAACCTTTCTTCCAGCAGGACCAATGACATTCTCCTGATCTGCATCTGCCACACACCTGGGCTTATCTTCCATTATAGTTTTCCATGTAGCACCTTTTGGATAAGGTATTCTTCTTACCTGTTGAACATACCAATCAGGATAACCCCTGTTGGCCTTCATAACTGCCTCTTGCCCCTCAACGAGGTAAATTACAACATTTTCCGCCCCATCCATATTCTTGCTCATGGCCTCAACAGCATTTTTCAGAACATCTTGAAGGTTAATTGTTTGATGGATACTCCGAGTCACAGCGCTTATTATTGCCTCATAATGGCTCTTTTTAGACAACTGGGTAACGTGTTCTCTGAGGACTTCCTCCGTTCGCTTTAGTTTTGTTATGTCCTGCTTAATAGCGATGAAATGGGTGATCTCACCACCTCTGGAGTGAACAGGTGTTATAGTCATAAACTCGTTATATAAGCTTCCGTCTTTTCTGCGGTTTATAATCTCTCCCTGCCAGACATGACCGGAAACAATAGTTTCCCAGAGATTCCGATAGAATGCGCTATCATGTTTGCCCGATTTTAACACACGGGGATTGCATCCTAGGACTTCATCTTTACCGTAGCCGGTCAGTGCGGTAAAAGCCGAGTTAACCCAGATTATTTTACCCTCCCTGTCTGTGATGACGATGCCGTTAGCAGCCGCCTCCAGTGCTGTTGTCTGGATCTGTAGTTGTTTCTCTGCCCGCTTGCGCTCTGTTATATCCTCCATCACACCCATCCCACCGATAACATTCCCATTGTTATCACGCAAAGGAGACAGGCGTATTGATAACCATAACTCTGCTGAGCTAGTGGTAGCCTCATAGAAACCCTCATAGTGAGAAGACTGACCTTCAAGTGCTTTTATTATCGCTGGTATATAGCTTTGATCTTTAAGCCCACGCATATTAAATCCAATAATCCTGTCATGGGAGGATTGCAAAATCTGGACTAGGCGTTCGTTGCACTGCTTTATAGTGAGTTCCTTATCGAAAATAAACACCCCAACAGGAGATTGATCGAACAGAGTTCGGTAGCGCTCCTCCGATTGCTGCAATACCTCTGCCTGCTTTGCATTATTGATTGCTACCTCAATTTGCTGTGCCACGATTTCGAGTAGATTTATCTCCTCTTCATCAAAGGCATCCTTCCCCAAAGACTGGATATTTATAGCTCCTACCGCCTTGCCCTCGTAGCAAATAGGCATAGACAAATAACTCTTTGTCCCTATCTCCCTTCCAGCCGGACCGATAGACTCATCCCTGTCCACATCCGGACAATACCTGGGCTTTCCTTCTATGATTGTCTTCCATGTAAAGCCTTTTAGATACGGGATCCTTCCTGCCCGTTTAATATAGTAGTCTGGCAAATTCCTATAAGCTCTTAGAACCGCCTCATCCCCTTCGACCAGGTAGATTCCAACGTTGTCTACCGTATTTATATTATTACTTATAGATTCAACGGCGTTTTCCAGAACATCCTGGAGTTTAATTGACTGATGGACGCTTCGGGTCACGGTGCTTATTATCGCCTCATAACGGCTCTTCTTGGATAACTTATCAAGGTTTGCACTGAGGGTTCTCTCATTCCTCCTCAGCTCTTCAAACATCCTTGCCTTTGCTATCGCTGTCCCAATCTGATTGCCTAGAGATAAAAGAAAGTCCAACTCCTGTTTGGTGAAAGAGGCCTTTTCGGAACTCGAGAGATGTACTACTCCTGTTGTTTCTCTTCCCGATTTTATAGGGATTGATAACAACGCACGTACGCCTAAACCCTTCCCAGAAGGCCCAATCGGTGTTGATGGGTCAGAGGCGTTCTCATAATAGACCGGCTCTCCGCCTGTAATTACACCCCATGTATACCCAGTTGGATATGGAATCCTACTAACCTTGCTTAAGTATTCCTCGGTATACCCCTTGTTAATCTGTAATACCGCCTCCCTTTTGTCTCCCTCTCCCTCGATCAGATACACAGACATGAGATCAACGAACCTTACTCTCTTAATTACATCCAAAATGGTCTTATATATCTGGGTTAAATCAACGGACTGGTGCACCGCATCGGAAACCGCGGTTAATATGGATAAACTCTCATTCCTCTCCTTAATCTCATTAGCCCGCTTCGCCCTCGCTATGGCTATAGAAATCTGATTGCCAATCGAAAGAAGCAGGTCCGCCTCTTCGTTGCTAAACCTGTGTTCCTCATAGCTGACAAACCAGATCACCCCTATAGTTGTCTCCTCGAATTTTATGGGTATACCCAAAAGACCATGGTGACCTACGGCTCTACCTGCGGGGCATATATCAAGGTCCGTTTGTATATCTTCAACATTGATTACCTCACCGGAGTTGATAACCTTCCAGGTAACACCCTTGGGATACGGTATTCTCACTGCCCTGCGTATATAATCCTCAGGGGCATTTCTATGGGCTTGGAGAACGGCTTCTTTTCTATCTTCATCAACTAAATAAATCAGTGACATATCTACATTCTCTAAACTTCCAGCCATATTCATGGCAATCCTGTAAACCTCTTCTAGACTGGTGTGTTGATACACCGCTTGAATAATGGCACTTAGTATCCTCTGTTTCTCCTCTGCCTGCTTCTGATTCGTAATATCCTGAGTAGTCCCAAACATCCTGATTGGCTTACCGTTCTCATCCACAACGACGGTTCCCCGCTCATGAAGTATCCGTATCACCCCATCGGCTCGGATGATGCGATGTTCGTAGTCGAATGGCTCGCAATTCATATAAGCCTTATCAGCAGTCTCTTTAACAAACTCCCTGTCATCGGGATGGACGAGTTCTAAGAATTTCTCGTATGTTACATCGAACTCTTGTGGAGTGAAACCGCAGATACGGTATGCTTCATCAGACCAGGTCACTCTATTTGCAAGAATATCCCACTCCCAGCTGCCAATATGGGCTATATGCTGTGCCTCAGAAAGTTGCCTCTCACGTTCTATGAGTTTTTTCTCCGCCCTGCCGGACTTGGTAACCTCGCGTTTGATCCTGAAAGCCGCCAAGACGGTGACTATAAGGGCCAGAACCCCTAATGGAGGGACTGTAAGAACCATTGCTCTGGCATGTTTTTTTGTGTCATAGCCCAGGTTCTCCAGAGATTTATTCCCCTCTATTTCTATTTGGGCGGTTATATCCCGAACCTGGTCCATGACCCTTTCTCCATCCCTAATAAGGGCTGACTCAACCAGTGGATCAACCTTTCCGCTCCGCTCCGAGTCAACCAAATCCTTAAGGAGGTCGAGTCTCTTTGAGATCATGAGCTTAAGAGTACCAATTCTCCGTGCCTGCTCAGGGTCATTTACTGGGGAGTCATTAAGGTCCTTGACCTTTTGGTCCAGGGTGGAAACCGCTTGGAGATATTCTTCTATACGGCGCCCGTCTCTGGTTATACCATATGTTGTCACGTCATCTGATGCATCCGATAAATCGGAGATTATATCCTCGAGCCTTGCGGTTAATTCATTGGCGTGTATCATCAAGCGCTGGTTCTGAATAATCTCAGACATACTCAGGTATGAGAACACACCGGCAATAGATAGAATTGCGAATACCAAGCCAGAACCCAATACGATGTTTCTTACCGACTGCTTCATACAATCTCCCTCTTTTCAGTCCTAATTACTCCGTCATACCATCTAATCGGATATATCTAGCAATAAACATGCCAGAGGGGTAAGACAATCCATTTGAGAATATAACTCATTGAAAGAACAGAGATTTTTGATTCTTTTAATTATGAGTCGAGTGGGGGATAACATTTAACGGTAAAAGCCGATTAACGTATATGACAAAAATTGCTGTACCATGTTTAGTTTTTTAGCGTGTCTGGATTAGGTGCCAGTTTGCATAATCAAAGAATTAACACAATCTTAACAATCCCCTAACAGAATCTTTATAACCCTCAAATAGATTAAATGTCAAAGAAACCTTATTGAGGGGGTAAGAATATGAAAAAATTCTTAGGAGTATTCGCTATCTTGGCGCTCCTTGCGGGAACCGCTCTATCGGCGGAGCTTACAGGCGCAGGAGCCACATTTCCTTTTCCGATATACTCAAGGTGGGCATTCGATTATGAAAAAGCCACAGGCGTAAAGCTCAATTATCAGTCAATAGGCTCAGGCGGCGGTATAAGACAGATAACGAATAGAACAGTAGCCTTTGGTGCTTCTGATGCCCCTACACAGCCAGAAGAGGTTGAGAAGAATAATCTCCTTCAGTTCCCAACGGTAATAGGTGGAGATGTCTTAGTCTATAATCTGCCGGAGATCGGAGATAAGCAATTAAAGTTTGACCAAAAGGCTGTGTGCGATATTTACATGGGAAAGATAACAGAATGGAATGCCCCTTATATAAAGGAACTAAACCCCGGAGTTAATCTCCCATCTACGAAGATTATTGTCGTTCACAGGTCCGATGGTTCAGGAACTACATGGATATTTACCAATTGGCTCTCCAAGGTATGTCCGGAGTGGAAGGAAAGGGTGGGTTTTGGCACATCCGTTAACTGGCCAACGGGTATTGGAGGAAAGGGTAATGAAGGGGTTGCCGCCTATACAAAGCGGGCGCCCGGCGCTATTGGTTATGTCGAATATGCTTACGCAAAGCAAAATAAGATGCCCGCTGCTTCTATAAAAAATAAAGAGGGAAACTTTGTAATGCCTAGCCCGGAGACCTTTAAGGCTGCCGCTGCTAATGCAAACTGGGACAGCAAAAAGCACTTCTATGAAGTCTTAACTGATCAACCGGGTAAGGACTCATATCCCATAGCAGGGGCTACATTTATACTTGTTGCAAAGGATCAGCCTGAGAGGAGTAAAGAGGCTGTTAAGTTCTTCGACTGGGCTTACGACCACGGAGACGAGGATGCTTTAGCGCTGGATTATGTGCCATTTCCTGAGACGGTTAAAAACAATATAAAGCAATACTGGAAGGACAATGGCCTTTATTAATACTCATACTCCGTACCTCCACGTCAGGGGAGCATCTTCGCTCCCCTGTGTTTTTATAATACTGAGGTGAGGTGTGATATATTATATGGAAAGGGATAGCGCAATAGAGGTTGAAGTGAGCTTGCCTGTATCCCAAAGGGCAAAAGAGATAAAAAGGAACGGTAAGCTAGTAGAGACAATATTTAGAACCTCGCTTGGTTTTTGGGCAATCTTCTTAGGGATTATATTTCCGGTTGCAGCCTCTTTTATACTGGCAAAAGAGTCCTGGCTTTCAATAAAGAGGTTCGGATTCGGATTTATAACCGGAACGGTGTGGGACCCAGTAGCATTGATATTCGGGGGATTGCCAGCCATATATGGAACCCTGCTCATAACCTTTCTCGCCGTGCTTATCGCTACGCCGATAAGTATAGGCATATCCATTTTTATAACAGAACTGGCGCCCAAATGGTTCAAGCCCATTGTTACAGGTGCGGTTGAACTGCTCGCTGCAATCCCCAGCATAATTTATGGAATGTGGGGATTTTTTGTTTTTGTCCCATTTGTGGCAAAATACGTGGAGCCATTTTTAATAGGGAACTTTAGCCACCTGCCGGTTATCGGATTCGTGTTTAATGGGATACCATCGGGAATCGATGCCTTTACAACCAGTATTGTGCTATCCGTCATGATAATACCCTTCATGGCTTCAGTCGCTAAGGACAGCTTTAATATGGTTCCTTCTATTATTAAAGAGTCTGCTTACGGTCTTGGCGCTACAAAATGGGAGGTCATGAGAAGGGTTGTTATCCCTTACACAGCCTCAGGGATAGCCGGTGGCTTGATACTCGCCATTGGAAGGGCAATGGGAGAGACCATGGCCGTGACATTCCTGGCGGGCAATAATCCCCAGATCCCCAAATCGCTATTTGAGCCTTTGACTACTATAACAGTCGCCCTTGCCAATCAGTTTACCGAAGCGGATACCAACCTTTATCTGTCTTCCCTCTACTATCTTGCTATGATACTGTTTGTCATATCATTTTTTGTGCTTGTAACAGCGAAGCTCATGGTGCTGAGGCTTGAGAAAAGATGGAAGGTAAAGCAGATATGAGAAGGAACGTCATCATAAAAAGGAAAATCATAAGCAGAATCTTCCTTACGATCTCCACACTGGCAGCGATATACGGCATATTCTGGCTCTTCTGGATACTCTCCGACCTATTTATAAATGGGTTCAGGTACATACATCCTGGTCTTCTAACGGAGGACATGAACCCCGCGGGGGTGGAAGGGGGCGGGCTTAGGGCCGCCTTTGTGGGGCATTTAATAATCACATCCATTGCCACCATTATGGGTGTAACAGTTGGAATATTCGCAGGCATATTCTTTGCTGAATATGGCAGGGATTCAAGGTTCGTTCAGGCTCTGAGGAACGTGACTGACATAATGGTAAGCACGCCTTCAATCGTCATGGGTGCCCTTGTTTATGCCGTTTTGGTAAAACCCGTGGGCCATTTTATTTCATTGGGCGGCTCAATTGCCCTGGCACTGATAATGATGCCCGTTATTGCAATAACGACGGATGAGATGTTAAAGCTCGTCCCCGGCGTGATGAGGGAAGCCGCTTACGCTTTGGGCGCTTACAAATGGCAGATTATTACGAAAGTTACGCTTCGGGCTGCTAAGGTGGGAATACTCACCGGCGTGATTCTCGGTATAGCGAGGATCACCGGAGAGACGGCTCCACTTCTATTTACTTCATTTAACAACAACTTCCTTGAGACAAATATATTTAAGCCTATGGCATCTCTGACTGTTACAGTGTTTCAATTCGTCATGGGACCATACGATTACTGGCATGAGCAGGCATGGGCCGCCTCTTTAATCCTTACAATGGGTGTTCTCTTATTATTTATCATCGCTAAGATAATCATTAGTGGAGTTTCTTTTACTACTCCCTTTGCTCTTATCTCACGGAGTTTATTTTTTATTAAGAAGTCTAAAAGGGAGGAATGAGTTATAGGTGGTTGACGCTGTGAAAAGGATTATAAAGGAGGAGAAAGGGACGGTTCTAAAAAACGCTTCCGGGGAAAAGATAAGAGTAAGTAATCTGAATTTCTACTTTGCGAATAAGAAGGTTCACGCGCTTAAAAATATAAATGTGTCTATATACGAGAACAGGGTAAGCGCGATAATAGGACCCTCCGGATGCGGAAAGACCACCCTCCTTAGGTGCTTCAACAGAATGCACGACCTCTATCCGGGAAATAAATATGAAGGTGAGATTATACTTGACGGTGTGAACATAATCTCTAAAGATGTGGACCACATAGAGCTAAGGAGCAGAATCGGAATGGTATTTCAGAAACCCACTCCATTTCCCATGTCTATATTTGATAATGTGGCATTCGGTCTCAAACTCATGGGTATAAACAACAAGACCGAACTCAGAGACAGAGTTGAGCGGGCACTCAAGAACTCGGCTCTCTGGGAGGAGGTGCAGGACAGGCTGAGTGGGAGCGCGTTTTCTCTATCTGGGGGACAGCAGCAGAGGCTTTGCATTGCGAGGGCTATCGCGGTTGAGCCTGAAGTCCTTCTCTTTGATGAGCCTACATCCGCCCTCGATCCTATATCTACATCGAAGGTTGAGGAACTTATAGTGGAACTCAAAAATAAGGTGACCGTAGTTATAGTTACACACAATATGCAGCAGGCTGGCAGAATAGCTGACTTTACAGCATTCATGTATTTAGGAGAGATTATCGAATTTGACAAGACAGAGAAGTTATTTACGAATCCGAGCCACACGCTCACAGAACAGTATATAACAGGAAGGTTTGGATAATGAAAATAGTGCATATATCCGATTTGCATCTTACTGGCTCTAGTTTTGTCCCTGAGTGGGGGGAGAGGGTTCTTAATATTATTAACAAAATCGAGCCTGAAATACTCATTGTTACGGGCGATCTTACCGACTGGGGATATGAATATGAATACGAATCGGTAAAAGAATATTTCAGCAAGATAAGGGCAAAAAATAGGATTGTAGTTCCGGGCAACCACGATTCAAAGAACGAAGGGTATATTATTTTTGAAGAGATATTTAAAACGAGATACCCCTACTATGAGGATGGAAGGGTCGCAATCTTAGGAATAGACTCCAGCGAGCCGGATATAGACGATGGACACATAGGACGGGAGAGTTACGCCATTATCAGGGAAAAACTATCGGCGAAAAATAAAGTAAAGATACTCGCATTGCATCACCATCTCATTCCCATACCCGGAACCGGCAGAGAAAGGCACATACCTGTGGACGCCGGAGATGTGCTGAGGCTTTGCGTTGAGTTGGGAATAAATTTCGTTTTCTCCGGGCACAAGCATCAGCCGTGGATATGGAAACTCGAAAACACGTATTTTATTACTGCGGGCACCGCCACAACGCGTAGACTCAAAGGCAGGTCCTATCCATCGTTTAACGTATTAGACATAACCGAGGAGAGGGCTTCATTAAGGGAGATGAATGTATTTGAGGAAAGCTCAAAGGAGATACTGACAATATGAAAAAGCTCGAAGAAGAGATAAATAATCTCAAGAGGTTGCTCTTTGAGATGGCCGCTTCAGTTGAGGAGATGATAGGCAAAAGCATAAAGGCACTCAAGGAAAGGAATGTGATTTTAGCTGAAGGCGTGATAAAAAGCGATGACAGAGTAAATAAGATGGAAATAGAAATAGATAACCTGTGTATAAAGATACTCGCGCTTTACCATCCTGAGGCTGAAGATTTGAGAACAGTGACGATGATTATGAAGATAAATAACGATCTTGAGAGAATCGGCGACCATGCGGTGAATATTGCGGAAAGGGCAATCTACCTTGCCGACAAGTCTTCTGTAAAGCCGCTGATTGATATTCCGAGAATGGCGGAAAAAGCAATGGAGATGCTGAGAGAGAGCCTGGACTCCTTCGTGAATAAAAACGCAGAGCTTGCAGTCGAGGTTCGTAAAAAGGACGATGAGGTAGATTCCCTTAACAATCAGGTTTTAAGAGAGCTTGTTACATATATGATAGCAGACCCGTCCATAATTGACCGTGCACTTCGCCTCATCCTTATTAGTAGAGACCTTGAAAGGGTCGCAGACCTTGCGACAAACATCGCAGAGGACGTTTTCTATATAGCCCGCGGCAGGGTCTTAAAGCATCATGCTATAGAGGGAGAGGGGTCTCAATAAATAATGCGCCGATGCTCTCAGCCATTTAACAAATAATTAACGAAATCTTAACGATTCCTTAATAAAATATTGATAACATCTAGAAACTTCCAAGCCTAGAGATGAGTGTGGTCACGGGCAAGACTCGTGACCTACCCAGCAGAGGGGAATATAAATAAACCGGGTAGTCTACCAGTCTTGCCGGTGGACTTCTCCAGTTGTCCTAAAGCTAAACAGCGGGCAAAGAGATATAAAAGGGGGTGATGAGCCATGAAAGGGCTGATAGGGTCGGTTGGACTTATTGGGGCGGGTGTTTTTCTCGGTATGGGTTTAATTATCGGAGCAAACATCGGTATGGCGGTGCTCAAGATAGCTGCTCCTCATATTAGTAGATTGTAGAATAGAGGAAAAGGAATTCGATGAATCCACTGGAGGTGTAATGCGTGTATTCGGTATCGCATATAGAGGGAAGAACGAGGCTGAAATTTCCAAATTTATATGAAAAGAACCTTTTTTTAGAAAATACAAAGAATATCCCAGGATTGAAAAGCCTGGAACACGATGACGCAACATTAACTGTTTTAGTCAAATACGAACCTCACTCGCCGTTTGACTACATAATGAAAAATATCGTATCCAAAGAACCCGAACCAAGACTATCAAAAGACGACATTTCCTCTTATGTAGCCCCCGTTTTAAAAGACCCCTTAACAAAGGCGTTATGGCTTATGACAGTCCTGGGGATTAAAGTGGGATTTTTACAATTTTCTATAAGCTCAATGATAGTAAATAGATATATAAAGGCCAGGTTTGGTTAATTCAAATGAAAAGGAGGCGCGAACATGCCATTTGTAGAGGAGATTGGTGGGACAATCGCAGAGTATATATTCCCCAACTATTTCTTTGGAGGAATAGGAACTGTAATAGGTATTGTGTTGCTGGCTAAGATGATGAAGCCGGGTAGACCCTATTTGGTTGGAGCTACAAAGGAGTTTATATCGTTTAAACAGTGGTTAAGCTCCTCTTTGGCAGAGGGTAAAGAGTTCTGGGAGGATGTTGCAGCAGAAGCAAAACACCAGTACAAGCTTGAAGTGGAGAGAAAGCTTGAGATTCTGCAAAGGCAGCAAGAGGTTTTACAAAAGATAAGAGCGACATTATAGGGAGGGAACAGTATGAATACGTTGGTAAAAATATTTACCTCAAATCCATTTTATTTTGCTTTGGGTATTGGAGCCGGACTGGTCGGTTTGTACGTTGTCAATAAAGTGGAAGAGCAGAGGAAATTGGAGAATACACTGAGGGAGATAGAGGCAGCCGTCAAAACACTAGAGATGCGAAAATTAGCTCTTGCCGAAACCGGAGGAGAAAAGGCAAAGAAAAATTAGCCATCCTGGAGATCGCAAGAGAAATAGAAGAGGAATTGAGGGATAGAAAATGGCTATTCCATATGTTGTAAAGAGCCTTCTGCCGGGAAGGTTTCAGATAAAAAGCGAGTTTTTCAAATACATCCCAGTGTCCGAAGATGCCGTAAGCCACTTCGTTAGCCAGAAAAAGGGTGTGTCAAAGGTAAAAATCAGTAAGAAAACGGGGAACCTGACCGTTGAGTATGAACCCAATGAATTTAATCCGGGGGAATTTTTCAACATCTTAGATACCGCGACGCCTCAGCTTATAGCGACGGCATTATCAGAGGCGGAAAAGAGCATTGTTAAAAAACCGGAGGAAAAAGAAGACGAAGGGGGCGGCGCCAAAAGGTGGCTCGTTTTAAACACCCTTGGATTTGTGCCGTTTCTCTTTGAGTCTTATATCCCTTTCGGTTTCTTTACATTTTTAACATTGAGCCTGGCGGTTCCCATATTCAAAAAGGCGATTAACTCAATCAAAGATAGAAGAATAGACGTTCACCTCTTGGATTCATCCGCGATAGCTCTATCAACGCTACTGAGAAGCCCATTCTCTTCTATGCTTATGATATGGCTTTTGTCCCTGGGGGATTTGATAGAGGAAAAAACACATGGGGCGGCTCGCAAGGAAATCGAAAAATTACTCAACTATAGAGACGAAACGGCTTGGCTTCTCACCGAAGATGGCAACGCTGTTAAGGTTTCTGTGGCCTATATAAAGAGGGGAGACAAAATAGTCGCTTATACCGGGGAAAAAATCACAGTTGACGGGTTGGTTGCCACAGGAGAGGCTTTAGTAAATCAGGCGTCTCTCACGGGCGAATCAAATCCTGTTCATAAGAAGCAGGGCGATAAGGTCTATGCCGGAACGTTTATAGAAGATGGGAAACTCTACATAATTACGGAGAAGGTAGGAGACGAGACTGCCCTTGCAAAGATAGTGCGAATCATACAGGAGAGCGTAGGAGAACCAATAGAGACTCAGAAAAAGGCAGAGGAGCTTGCGAACAAATTCGTAGTCCCCACATTTTTAACTGCAGGAGGCATCTATGCTGCGACAAGTAATCTAAGCAGGACTGTATCCACTCTAACTTTTGACTATCATACGGGGATTCATGTATCTACGCCTACGGCGGTGATGTCACACATGGCACTTGCCGCAAAAAGAGGGATACTCTTTAAAAGCGGGAGGCACATCGAGATCTTGCACAACGTTGACACTATAGTGTTTGATAAAACGGGCACACTCACTGTTGGGTATCCAGAGATAACACAAATAATCCCGTATGGGTTATCTGAGGAAGAGTCTTTAAAACGTGCCGCATCACTTGAACAAAGGCTTACACATCCCGTGGCTAAATCCATAGTCCAGAAGGCGATTGAGCGTAATTTGGAAATCCTTCCAAGAAGAGAATCAAAATACCACATGGGTCTTGGCGTTGAGGCTTATATAAACGGGAGTAAATCCCTTATAGGCAGCACCAGATTTATGGAAAAGCAAAATATAAGGATTCCTAAGAGGGTTAAAGAGGACGTTGATAAACTGCACGAAAGAGGGGAATCAGTTTTGTATCTTGTAGAGGGCGATGTCATAGTTGCTTTGATTGGATTTGCGGATCCTTTGCGCGCGGAATCTAAAAGGGTCGTAGAAATCCTACAGAACTTAGGGAGAGAGGTCATTTTATGTACGGGGGACAATGAGGGTGCTGCAGATGTCGTCGCTAAAAAACTCGGTATAAGAAACTACTATGCAAGGGCATTTCCGGATGAAAAGGCAAGGATAATAAAATCTCTAAAGAAACGTGGCAGAACCGTAGCGTTCTTAGGCGACGGAGTTAATGATTCCCCAGGTTTATCTGTTGCGGATGTAGGTATATCTATAAACAGCGGGGCGGATATTGCGATAGAGGTTGCCGATGTCGTTATAGGTAATGACTTACGCCACCTAATAGAAGCCATAAGGATATCTGATATGGCTCTTGAGAAGATGGATCAGAACTACAGAATCAATACCATAACGAATACGATCGGAATGATTGGAGCAATCGCTGGTATATTCTCTCCTGTTGTGGCAACAGTCATTAATAATGGGACGACGGTTTTCATGGGTATAAACGCTATAAAGCCACTTTGGAATAATACCGATGGGCATATAAATAGGGATTACAACTCCGACGAATAGGACGGAAGCGACCACTGACACGACGAATAGGTAGTGTCAGGATGCCCTTAACTATAAGCCAAGCGGCCAATATGATCTGTTGCTCTTATTCATCGCAACAGTTGGAGCTTTCGGACACCATTGGCTATGGCAATTCAGCCAATACGACTCCGATGTCATCAGAGGAGTCGGACGCCATAACCAACGGTAGCCGATTTCTCCTATTCGTCGAAATCGCTGTTAGCCGGAAGCTTAGCTCGCACGCTTCCATTATGAAATATAAATAAATTGTGGAGGTAATGGTCATGGCTAAGAAAAGAAGGGAGGAATCAGAGGACGAGAAGAAATTACAGCAAGACCTTGAGGAGATGAAAAAAACTCTCACCGATTTGAGAGTCAAACTCGGCATGACAAAGGCAAGTGGTTTGACAAAGGTCCCCGCTGAAACCGCGAAAAAGATAGGAGACACCGCTTCAGAGGTTGTAAAATCCGCTTCGGACGTCGTTGAAAAAGCATTGAAGGTCGTTCAATTTGCGGCGATTGGAGCTATGGAAGGTGCTAAGAGGGCATTAAAAGAAGAGAAAGAAGCGGAAAAGACGAGAAAAACCACTGGTAGGTCAGGAAGGAAAGCTCATAAATCGCATTCTGAGAAATCGGAAGAAGAGATGAGCGGTGAAGGTTAAGCGATTAAAATTATTCTTTTTTTGCAGATAATAGGTGAACAGTTCTAACCTGATAGGCACTCAAAGGCTAGTTTTTATATTAACGTTGGTTTACTTCTTTATTGAGTTGATAGGTGGACTATACTACAACAGTCTTGCTTTAGTTACAGATGCCGGATTTATGGCAATTGATTTAGCAGGTCAACTGAGTGCAATATACGCAGGAAGACTGAGTCGAAGACCGCCGGACAGATATAGAACCTTCGGATACGAAAGGGCTAAAGTTTTATCTGGACTTCTCAATGGAATCCTTGTTAGCTTCTTGTTGTTTTATGTGTTAACTAATGCATACAAGAGGATCTCTAATCCTGAGCCTTTAGATACAGATAAAGTTTTTGTGATTTCAGTAATTGGGCTACTTGTAAATGCTTATGGAGTATTTAGACTTTACTATCTATCAAAAGACATAAGTCTAAAAGGATCATTTTTAATCCTTTTAAATGATGCATTAAGTTCCGTTGGGGTAATAGTATCTACCCTAATAATTAAGTTTACTGGTCTTTATGTGGTAGATGCTGTTACGAGTATAATTATAGTGCTTCTTGTGTCTTATCCTACATACTTTCTAGTAAAGGACACCATAAATATACTAATGGAAGGCGATCCTAGAGGGATAGATATTGAAAAAGTGGAAAGGTTTATATACGAAAACTTTGATCATGCAAAAAACGTTAAAGATTTACATATATGGGCGCTGGTTCCAGAAAAAATGATTATGTCAGTAAGAGTCAGAACAGATGGTAAGGTCTATGACAGAGAAAAAATAAAAAGCCTTAAAAAACTTTTACAAGAACAATACGGGCTTCATGATGTTTTTGTCGAGGTTTACGAAGAGGATTAAATGATATACGTAAAAACGAGAAGCGGAAGATTCATGTCTTTGAATCATATAGTGGGTTTTGCCCTGGAAGAGCAAACCATGGAAATGGATGGGAAAAGGGTGATGGTTTCTGAGATAATCGCATACCTTCCAGAACCCCTGTATCCCGCCATCTTGGCAATCTATTATGACCATGAAACAGCGGGAAAAAACCTTGAAGAATTTATGGAAAGGCTTTTAAAAATGGAAAAGGGAATAATAGCCATAGAAACACAAATATGAGAAAAACAATGTATATTCCCCTTTGAGACCGGTTTTTATACTGCTTATATAAGAATCTTCCTTATGCCTTGCTCTATTATGCCTGCAATGACAAAGGATTTTATTAGAACCTGTTGATCTTTCTTGGTAAAATGAACATCCTGTTCCCTTCTTCTTCTCTTCTCTCTTTCTTCAAGAAATTTAGAATACCTCCTTTTCATGTCATTGATTCTTTTCTCTAAATCTAACAGGCTTTCCTTCCCGTTTTGATCCATTTATACCTCCCCGCAATCGATTATTTCTAATACATTACCTCTTAAATGTTAAGTGAATGTTAAGGAATTATTAAAGTTCAATAAAACACTGATCGAAACTGAGGAATTCAGCTATTTTTATGTCACTGTTTCACTTCAGTTCTTACTAACCCCTGCAATTCAAGCATACCTGATAGGACTAATTTACAGAAATACTCGTACTACTTGCTTGTCACTCTCAGCACTTTGCCCCTGGGTGTCCCACGACACTTTGTGTCGCCTGCTAGGGTGTGCACTTTCCTGGTCAGGACGGCTATGGGAAGTGTTTGCCTGTCGTTTAGTAAAAGAGGGCGGTTACCTGGTGATCGATGACACAGCTTGGCAAAGGTGGGCAAAGCGTGCTGAAGCAGTAAGCCCTGTGTGGTGTACGACTCTTAACAAAGTACTGCTAGGGATGCAAGTAGTACTACTAATCTGGACTGACGGAAAGTGGAAAGGCCTCTTGGTATGAGACTAATGTAGAGCTTACAAAAGGACTTTTAAGCTTTGCTGCAGGCTGCGGGATCAAACCAAAGTACGTTGTTTTTGATTCCTGGTACGCAGCAGCAGTTGTGTTGAATCTGCTGGTTGATTTGGAATGGTCATATGTGGCACAGATTGCACATCTGCATCTTGGGTGTATAGCACTT
>Ga0209810_1000813_pt1 | contig 57325 bp, 56 predicted proteins | sample Coa_R1_7_FD_187159 | JGI IMG/M metagenome (GOLD analysis project Ga0209810, IMG submission 187159) | Surface soil microbial communities from Centralia Pennsylvania, which are recovering from an underground coalmine fire - Coalmine... | ecosystem: Environmental > Terrestrial > Soil > Unclassified... | reverse complement strand
GCGAAGCCCTCCCGCGAGCGCGGGGCGCTCGCGCTCCGAAGATGGAAGTCACGAACCCGCACGCAATGCGAATCGTTCGCCCGAGGTCAGCCGCATGTCGTACATGAGCCCGGTCACCGTCATCCCGAAGCACGTTCCGGACGCGGAGCTGCGCAGCTTCGGAACGCTCGACTCGTACGAGCAGTACATCGAGCATCAGTACCGCGACACCAAGGCCCTCCTCGAGAAGTACCGCGCGCACAAGACGCACGATCCCGAGCTGTCCGCGGAGTATCGCGCGGCGATGAAGCCGATCATGCTCACGACGTGTTGGGGCGAGGCGCAGACGACGGCGCAGGTCGCCCAGATCATCACGAAGACCAACCGGCCGACGATCCAGTACTTCTACGCCACCCACGCGCTCGACGAGGTGCGGCACACGCAGATCGAGTGGCGGCGCATCCGCGACCTCGACCTCGCCGACTCGCTCGACGTCCCCTACGAGCAGACGGAGCTGTTCCGCTTCGTCAACGGTCTGCCCACGTTCGTGGAGATCGTGTACGGCCAGGTCTGCACGCTCGAAGCGTACTCGGCGCACGTGCTGTTCAACTCGATCGCCGATCTCGCGCGCCGCTACGGCGACCTCGCGACCGCCGTGACGTACGAGTACGTGATGCACGACGAAGTCCGGCACATCGGGACCGGACTGCGGGTCGTGCGCGAAGCGATCGACACCGCGCCCGACCCCGAAGAGGCCGTCTTCCGCATCCTCGACCTCGAAGAGCGGCTCTTGCCGATCACGATCCGCAAGCTGGGCCGCGACTCGGCGATCGCGCAGTCGCTGTTCGAGGCCGGCATGATCGCCGACAAACGGCAGTTCGAGTTCGACGGCTTCCGGCAGTACCTGCTCTTCCGCGCGAAGATCCCGAACCTGCCGCCGATGCGCTACAAGGGCCCCGACGGCTGGACCGCCGCGCACACCGCGGAAGCCGATACGGCGGCCGCCGCGGCCGCGGCGAGCGAAGCCGCGACGGCGAGCGACTAGCCGGCGCTCCCGAAGACGATCGCCGGATGATCGCCGCCGGACTGTTCTCGACGCACGTACCGCGCCTGATGATCCTCGATCCCGAGGCGCGCCGCGCGTACATGGGCAAGACGGTCACGACGTTCTACGACGCGCTCGAACGGATCCGCCGCGACCGGATCGACGGGCTCGAGTTCGACACGTTCGTGGTCGTCGACACGCACTGGCACTCGACGCTGGAGTTCATCCTGAATGCGCACGAGCGCCACGAGGGGATCTACACCTCGGACGAGATCCCGTGGATGATCCACGAGTACGCCTACGACTATCCCGGCGATCCCGAGCTCGCCGCCGCGATCGCGGCGGAAGCGAAAGCGCGCGGCATCCCCGCCGAAGCGGCCGCCCATCGCGGGCTGCCCGTTCACTACGGGACGCTGAACCCGATGCATTATTACAATCCGGGGCCGGCGAAGAAGCGCGTCCTGCCGATCAGCGTCCTCGACACCGCGGAGGTCGAGCCGAACGTTCGGTTCGGCGAAGCGATCGCGGCGGCCGCCGAGCGCGCCGGCCGGCGCATTCTGCTGATCGCGTCGGGCGGCATGTCGCACCGCTTCTGGCCGCTCGCGACGATCCGCGAGCGCGCGAGCGCCGACCCCGCGGACATCAGCGACCCGGCGCTGCGCGCCTGGGACGAGCGCATCATGGCCTGGTGGCGCGAGGGTGACCACGCCGAGGTCCTCGCGCACGCCGACGAGTTCCGCCGCACGTGCTCGCCGGAAGGCCGCTTCGCGCACTATCTCGTCCTCGCCGGCGCGCACGGCGGCCCGTCATGGCGCGCCAAAGGCGAGCAGTTCGGCCGCTACGAGGCCGCAATAGGAACGGGCCAGGCGAACTTCTGGTTCGCCTGACCCGTTTCTCGCGTCCGTTCGTTCTTCGCGCCGCGTGCGGCGCCGCTCGCTTTCCTTCGAGCGCTCGCTACTGCGAGAAGTCTTCGACGTAGAACGTCTCGCCGTCGCCGACGGTGACGACCGCGATGCCGATGCGGCGCTCGTTCGGGTCGACGATGTTCTGGTGGTGCGGCGGGCTCGTGTTGAACGCGCTGTTCGCGCTGCGCTCGTCGCGGTCGAAGGCGATGTTCTCGGCGACGTAGTCCGTCGGCCACTTGAACTCGCGCATCCGGTCGTAGAACGTGATCCCGTCGGGATCGGTGTGGCCGAAGTAGCTGCGCGCGGCCATGTCCATCGCCTTGGCGTAGGCGATGCGGTCCAGCGCGGCGTCGCGGACCAGCGGCCGGAGGCCGTTCCGGGCGCGCTCGGCGTTGAGGTCCACCGTCAGCGAGTCCGCCTGGCGCGGGCTCACGGTCGGGAAGTGCGGGTTCACGTACGCGATGGAGACGGTCTGCTCGACCGACGCGGACGCGCTCACCAGCGGCATGGGGGATAGGGTCAGGACAGCAGCCATCACGGCGCCGACTGCGATCATTGCTCGGTATCTCTCGTGGAAAGACGGACGGGCGCGAGCGTCGCTCCGGAGAGCGATCGTCGTTGTGCTCGGAACCCCGCACGAACCAGGCGCTTCCGGGACCACCGTACGCAGCGCCGAGCGGGCGTTGCGGACGGACGTGTCCGTAGGGGGTCTACAAAAAATATCGGCGCGACGGCGCCGAGGTTGAGAGAACCGGGGGCCCTTTTACGAAGAGGTGACCGGCGTCACGCGACGCCGGCCACCCCTCGCTCGCCTACTCGAACCGCAGGGCGCGAATCGGGTCGAGGGCCGCCGCCTTCCGAGCGGGCCAGTACCCGAAGAACACCCCGACCGCGGCGCTGAACGCGAGCGACAGCAGGACCGCGACGAACGGTACGCTGGCCGGCCAGTGCGCCAGCACCGCGATCGCGGCGGCGCCGACGACGCCGATGAGGACGCCGATCGCGCCGCCGCCGGTCGAGAGGACGACGGCCTCGATCAGGAACTGCCGCAGGATCGCCGCGCCGCGCGCGCCGAGCGCGACGCGGAGACCGATCTCGCGGGTCCGTTCCGTGACCGAGACGAGCATGATGTTCATGATCCCGATCCCGCCGACGATCAGCGAGACGGCCGCGACCGCCGCCAGCAGCAGGCCGAGGATCGACGCGGTCGCCGAGGCGGCCTGCGCGATGTCCTGGAGGTTGCGCACCGAGAAGTCGTCGGGCTGGCCCGCGACGATCCCGTGGCGCTGCTCGAGCAGCGCGGTGATCTCGTTCTGCACGCTGTCGATGGTCTGCGCGCTGGCGGCGGAGACCATCAGGGTCCCGACGGTCGTCCCGCCGGTGAGCCGCTGCAGCGCCGAGGTGTACGGGATCAGGACCGTGTCGTCCTGATCCTGGCCGCCGCCGCTCTGCCCTTTGGAGCTCAGCGTCCCGATGACCGTGAAGGGCACGTTCTTGATCAGGACGGTCTGGCCGATCGGGCTCGCGCCGCCGGGGAAGAGCTGCTGCACGACGGTCTGCCCGAGCACGGCGACCTTGGCGGTGTCGTCGGTCTCGGTCTGCGTGAAGAACCGTCCCTGCACGACGGGCCAGCTCCGCACGAACGTATAGCTCGGCGCGACGCCGGTGATGGTCGTCTGCCAGTTCTGGCCGTTGGCGACGACCTGCGAACGAACGTTGACGGCCGGCGAGACGGCGCCGACGCCGGGGAGCCGCGCGATCGCGATCCCGTCCGCGGCCGTCAGCGTCGAGGCGCCGCCGGTCCCGGTCTTCGCGCCGGTCGTGGAGACGCTGCCCGGGATGACGACGATCAGGTTCGAGCCGAGCCCGTTGATCTGATCGGCGACGGAGCTCTTCGCGCCCGTCCCGATGGCGACCGTGACGATGACCGCCGCGACGCCGATCACGACGCCGAGCATCGTGAGCAGCGAGCGCGACTTGTTCCGCACGAGCGCGGTGAGCGCGAGCCGGATGGTTTGGGTGAGCGAGATCATGCCGGTACTTCGACTTTCTCCCGCGCCGTCGGCGCGTCGGAGACGATGTTGCCGTCGCGGAACGTCACGAGGCGTTTCGCGTGCGCGGCGACGTCCGGCTCGTGCGTCACGAGCATCACCGTCATCCCGCGCTCTTGGTTGAGCCGGCGGAACAGCGCCATCACGTCCTCCGACGAGACGGTGTCGAGCGCGCCGGTCGGCTCGTCGGCGAGGATCAGATGCGGCTGGTTCACGATCGACCGTGCGATCGCGACGCGCTGCTGCTGTCCGCCCGAGAGCTGGTTCGGCTGGTGGTTGGCGTACTTCGCGAGGCCGACCGCGTCGAGCGCGTCGAGCGCGGCGCGCCGCCGCTCGGCGGCCGGAACGCCGGCGTAGATCATCGGCAGCTCGACGTTCTCGACCGCCGTCGTGCGCGGCAGCAGGTTGTACGCCTGAAAGACGAACCCGAGCGCGCGCGAACGGAGGTCGGCGAGCGCGTCGCCGTCGAGCCCGGCGACGTCGTGCCCGGCGAACCGGTACGTCCCGGAGGTCGGCCGGTCGAGGAAGCCGACGATGTGCATGAAGGTCGACTTCCCGGAGCCCGACGGACCCATGACGGCGACGAACTCGCCCCGCTCGATGGTGAGGTCGACGCCGCGCAGGGCGACGACGTCCTCACTCCCGTCGAGCGCGTAGACTTTGCGAAGCTCGCGAACCTCGACGACGGGCGCGCCCATCAGCGTGCACCGCCGAGCGGGCCGCCGCGGCCGCCGCCGCCGCGCTGGCCGCCGGCGAGCGGGTTGCCGCTGCTCGCCGAGCGCGAGCCGTGCGAGCTGCTGTTGTCGCCGATGACGATCTGGTCGCCGGCGCTCAGCGTTCCGCGGAGCGGCGTGACCGACGCCGTCGTGTCGCCGACGAGCCCGACCTTCACCGCGACCGGACGCAGCTTGCCGTTCTGGTCGACGAAGATTCGTCCGGTGCTCCCGGCCGTCACCGCGCCGCTGCTCGCGGTCAGCGTTTGGCCCCACGGCGATCCGCCGCCGCGCGCCGCGCTCGTCGTCGCGCCGCTCTTCGCCGCTGCCTGCGCCGCGCCGCTCTTCGCGCCGCCCTGCGCCGCGCCGTTCTTCGCGCCGCTCTGCGCCGTGCCGTTCGCGCCGCCGCGGCGACGGCCGCCCTTGAGCGCGCCGCTCGGCGGGTTGTAGCCGAACGCGGCCAGCGGAACGATCGTGGCGTTGTCGACGTGCGCGACCTGGATCGTCGCGTTCGCCGTCATGCCCGGCATCAGCGCGCCGTCCTTGTTGTTGACGATCACGACGGTGTCGTAGGTGACGACGTTCGAGACGGTGGTGGGGTTCTTGCGGACCTGCTCGACCGTGCCGGTGAACGTGCGGTTCGGGTACGCGAGGACCGTGAACGAGACCGGATCGCCGGCTTGGACGCGGCCGATGTCCGGCTCGCCGACGGCGAGGTCGAGCTCCATCTTGGTGAGATCCTGCGCGATCGCGAAGAGCGTCGGCGTCTGCAGCGACGCGGCGACGGTCTGCCCGATCGAGACGTCGCGCGCGATCACGGTGCCGTCGACCGGCGAGGTGATGATGGTGTGCGCGAGGTTCTGCTGCGCGTTGACGAGCTGCGCCTTGTCGATCTCGATCTGCGCCTCGCTCGCCGCGTGCGTCGCGGCTTGGTTCTGCGCGGTCGCGCTCGAGACGCCGGTCGCCGCCTGCTGCGCCTGCTGCGTCGCGTTCGCCTGGGCGATCTGCGCGTTCGACGCGGCGGCCTGCGCCTGCGCCTGCTGCACCGCGGCCTGCGCGCTCGCGAGCGTGCTCTGCGCGGAGACCAGGTTCGAGCGGTCGCTGTCCATCTGCGCCTGGGCGATGTAGCCCTGTGCGAGCAGCTGCTGGTCGCGGTTGACGGTCTGCTGCGCGAGGGCGAGCGCCGCCTCATCCTTCGTCACGCCGGTTTGCGCGGTCGCGATCGCGGCCTTCGCCGCGTTCGCGTTGGCCTGCGCGGCCTGCGCGCTCGCCGCGGCGCTCTGCGCCTGCGCCTGCGCTTCGGCGACGGCCGAGGGGCCGCCGCTCGCCGTCGCCGCGGTCGCCGCGGCTTGCGCCTCGGCCTGCTGCAGCGTCGCCTGCGCCTGATCGACGGACGCTTGGAACGTCGTCGGATCGAGCTTCGCGAGCACTTGCCCCTTCTTGACGTGCGCGTTGAAGTCGGCGTCGATCTCCGAGATCGTCCCGGAGACCTGCGTCCCGACGTTGATCGTGTTCTGCGGGTTCAGCGTCCCGCTCGCCGTCACGGTCTGCGCGAGCGAGCCCGTGGTGACCGGCGTCGTCGTGTACGTGACCGCCCCCGCGCGGGACCGGATCATCACGACGGAGACCAGGATGGCGACGATGCAGACCACCGCCGCGAGCACGAACCACCAGCGCGGGCGACGGCGCGCGGGTTCGAGAAGGACGGTAGAGACGTGGCCGTTCGTCGCCGGCCGGTCTAGTGTGAACATGGCTATACCGGCTACGCGACAACCCCCCGGGAAGGTCTAAGCCGGGCGTGAAAATCGTTCTCGCTTTAGATTAAAGCGCCCGGCGTGACGCCGGCCACCGTTCCCTCGCCTTGCGGTACTGACCTGACCGCTCGAAAACTCCGGTTGGCCTCGGAAATGGAAAGACCGCGCATGTTGGCGCGGCCCTCCAAACTGGCCCCTAGGGACATGTATGCCGCACGTGCTCATACAGGGGTTTCTCCTAGGGATGCGCTTATTGTAGCAAGCCAAATGGCCGGGGTCGACTTTGTTTACAATCGCGCGGTCAATGCGCGCATCGAGTCGACGCTCTCGCAGTCGCGACTGCGACCGTATCGAGCCGCGGCGAACGGCGACTTGCAGGGTGCGTTAGACCTCTACGTCTGGAACGTCGGCGCTTCTGCGGCTCTCTACGGCCCACTTAGCGTCCTTGAGGTCGTCTTTCGAAATGCGATGGACGCTCAGCTGCGAGCGTTGTTTGGGTCGGACTGGCCGCGTGATAAGGCTTTCCTGGCATTTGCAGCTGCGACGGCGCACCGTCCCGCGCGTTCGAGCGGATACCAACCTCCGGATTTGCGAAAAGGAGTCCGGGACGCTCGGCGCATCTTGACAAGAGCGTTCCGTTCTCGGCATCCCGGAGCACCGACCCCTGTCTTCGCTACGGATGACATCGTCGCCGCCACGACATTCGGATATTGGACGACGATGCTGGATGCTGCTTTTGAGCCACAACTGTGGGCTCGCGCCTTGAAAAACGGCTTCCCGCACTACAGTTCGGTTACCGGACGTGCTTTCAGCAGGGCTCCGGTAGCGCAGCGTTTTCACGAAATCCGAACGCTGCGAAATCGCGTGATGCACCACGAGCCGCCGATCAAACGGGAAAATCTCATCGCCGACTATGACAACGTCATCGAGGCGTGCTCATGGATCGATCATGATGCAGCGGCGTGGATTCAGCATCATGCGCGCTTCCGATCGCTTCTCGAAACGCGCGATCGCCCGCGCCACGTCTTCTAAAGAACGTCCTCGAACCGCTTCGCGAACGGCCACGACTTCTGTCGTGAAGCCGACACGAGAAAGACGATCTCTCCCGCGAGCAGGGTTAGGACGCCGTAGCGGATGGCCGCGACGCCGGCGCCGGCGAAGACATAGAGCCAGCCGCCGAGCGCGATCAGCGCGGTCGCCGGGAAGAGCCACATCCGGTACGGCGCGCGGTCGCCGCGGGCGCGCAGCACGAAGACGGCGCAGATCTGCGCGATCGACTGGATCAGCACCATCCCGGCCGTCAGCGCGTTGATCACGTCGTTGAGCGTGAAGAGGCACGCGGGCAGCGCGAGGATCCCGATCGCGAGCAGCGAGACGTCGGGGAAGCGCAGCCGCTCGTGCACGTGCGCGAACGGCTTCAGGAACACGCCGTCGACGGCGGCGGCGTACGGGATTCGCGAGAAGCCGAGCAGGTTGCCGTAGACCGACGCGAACGCCGTGATCAGGATCAGCACCGTGACCGTGCCCGCCGCGACGACGCCGAAGCTGCGCTCGACGACGACCGAGCCGACGTACTGGCCGAGCGCGGGCACCGCGCCGTTCTTGTCGGGGATCAGGGACTGCCACGGCAGCGCGCCCAGGACGCCCGTCTGCAGCAGCACGTACAGCGTCGCGACCAGCGCGATCGCGATCACGATCGAACGCGGGATCGTCCGGGCCGGCGCGACGACCTCGCCGCCGATCGCGCTCGACTGCCCGTATCCCGCGTAATCGTACATCGCGATGACGAGCGCCGACCCGAAGCCCGCGGCGAAGTCGGGACCGAGCGCGGCGCCCAAGCCCGGCCCGAACATCGCGGCGAAGCCCCCGGACGACGCCGTCGCAGCGCCCGCCGTCGCACCGGCGAGCGCGAACGCGCGCTCCGGCGAGAAGTGCGCGAACGCGGCGACGATCACGAAGAGCAGCGTGACCAGCACGATCCCGAACAGCACCGTGCCGAGCCGCGCGGTCGATACGATCCCGCGGTACAGCGCCGCGATCGTCAGCACGCCGGCCGCGAACGCGAGCGCCTGTTGCTCGTGCGGATGCGTCGTCAGCGACGGGACGAGATAGCCGGCGTAGCTCGCGAAGCCGATGTAGCCGGTCGCGAGCAGCAGCGGCGCGCTGAAGATCGTCTGCCACACGAACAGGAACGCGAGCATCCGGCCCGCCCCGTGGCGGCCGAAGGTCTCGCGCAGATACGCATACGTGCCGCCCGAGCCCGGGAAGCGCGACCCGAGCTCGGCCCACACGAGGCCGTCGCACAGCGCGAGCAGCGCGCCCGCGATCCAGCCGATCAGCGAGAGCGGGCCGTGCAGCGCGCCGAGCACGAGCGGGATCGTGATCAGCGGGCCGATGCCCACCATCGTGATCACGTTGATCGCGACGGCGCCGCGCAGCCCGACGCCGCGGACGAGCTCCGTCGCGCGCGTCACGCGATCAGGCGAACTGCGCGAAGAAGGCGCGCAGCGCGTCCTCCGCGATCCCGGCCCCGCGCGCCTCCGCGCGCACCGCGTCGAGGTCCGGCGCGGGATGGACGACGAGCGCGTACGTCGGCTCACCGCCGGGCACGAGAGCGACGTGCCCGGCGGCGGCCGGCGTGACGACGGTCTGCCAGGGCTCGAGCACGACGCTCCCGCCCGCCGCGTCGACCCGCACGTGGGCGCCGTCGGCGGTGATCGTCAGCGGCCGGCCGTGCGTCGCGACGATCGCCTCCGTCGCGCGCACCGCGATGCGCTCCACCACGAAGCGGGGGTCGGCGATCAGCAGGGTGCGCTCCATCCCGTCAGCCGCGTAGGCGAGCTGCCGCACCGCGCCCGGAAAGGTGGCCCGATAGTCGAGCACGTCGGCCGCCTTCGCGACGTGCAGTTCGCGCGGCTTGCCGTCGGCGCCGACGCGATTCCAGTCGAAGATCCGGTACGTCAGGTCGCTGGCCTGCTGCGTCTCGAACAGCTGGATACCGGCGCCGATCGCGTGCAGCGTCCCGGCCGGAAGATAGAACGCCTCGCCCGGCGCGACCGGGACGCGGCGCAGGATCTCGGCGAGCGAACCGTCGGCGACGCGCCGCTCGTACTCGTCGCGGTCGGTGTCGCGCGTCCAGCCGAGGACGAGCTCCGCGCCGGGCTCGCAGGCGAGGATGTACCAGCACTCCGTCTTGCCGTTCGGCTGGTGCTCGACCCGCCGCGCGTACGCGTCGTCGGGATGGACCTGCACCGAGAGCGGCTGCCGCGCGTCGATGATCTTCGTGAGGACCGGAAAGATCCGTGCGGGATCGATCGGCCCGGTCAGCTCCGCGCCGAGCTCGGCGCGCAGCGCGGCGAGCGCGCGGCCGGCGAGCGGGCCGTTCGCAACCGCGTTCTCGTCCCAGCACTCCCACGACTCGGCGTAGGGCGGCTGCACGGAGGCCGGCTTGTGGAAACGCCGGACGAGCGCGTCTCCGCCCCAGATCGCGCTCGTCACCTTCGGCTGCATCACATACGGGTAGAGCCGGTCGTGCACGACGCCGACTCTCGATTCGGCGAGGCCGAATCCTCCCGTGGGCGGCGCTATTCGCGCCGGATCGTCGTCGTGGTCGAGCTCGACCGGTTGTTCGACATCGCGACGAGCGCGATGATGATGACGAGCACCACGATCCCGACGATGATCCAGGTCCAGTTCACGCCGCTCGACGTGCTGGTCGTGGCCGGCGAGCCGGTCGTCGTGGTGGTCGTCGAGCTGTTGGTCGTCGAGCCCGTCGTTCCGGCCGCGCCTGCGCCGCCGCCGGCGCCGCCCGTCGTCGTGGTCGTGCCGCCGCCCGTCGTCCCGCCGCCGGTCGTCTGCGCGAGCGCGAAGCTCGGCGAGAACGCCAGGAACAGCGCGAAGACGAGGACGGCGAGCCGTGAGATGATTCGCATCGTCCCTCTCCTCATGAAGCAGCGATGTCCATCGGTTCCGGATCGCCCGCCGGAGGGGTGGGATCCGCCGGGATCTCGGGCGTCGTCGGGGGCTGGTCCGGCATTGCCGGGACGTCGGGGACGCTCTCCGGGACCTGGTATTCCGCTTGCATCGCGGACCGAGACGTTCCCGGTCGGCTGCCGGGCGAAACAGGAACACCTCGACGGCAACCAACGGCACCGTTCGTGCGTTGTACCGGCCGATGCCCTCGTTCCGCCTCGGCGTTCTCGCCCTGTCGTCTCTTCTGCTTGCCGAAGCGCCCGCCCCCAGCGTCACCTCCGAAGAGGCGGCCCGGGTGTTCGCCGTCACCGGCGCCCGCACCGCGTCGGTCCAGTCGTACGTCTCGAAGCTGCACGTCGACTTCGCGCTGCTGTCCTTCCCGTACCTGAAGTTCCACCTCGAAGGCCAGATGACGTATCAGCGCCCGAACGTCTACTCGGTGCACTTCGACCACGTGCCCTGGTTCGGGAAGGGCTTCGAGAACATCAAGGCCGACGCGCTGCAGCCCAGCACGTGGAGCGAGCACTACGACGTCGACCGCGTGGGACGCGAAGGCGACCGCACCGTCCTCGACATGCGCGACAAGACCGCCGGGCACGTCAAGGGCGTGCGCGCCGAGCTCGATCAGGACGGCCTGCGCCGCATCGTGTGGACCTACCTCAACGGCGGGAAGATCGCCGTGTCGATCGTTCCGACCACGGTGAACGGTGCGCCGGTCCCCGCGAGCGAGGACGCCGACATCGCGCTCCCGGCGTATCACGTCACCGCGCACGCGACCTTCAGCGACTACAAGGTGGTGACCGACGGCGGCGCCGTCGCCGAGCGGACGCGCTGAGCCGCTGACGATCCTGGTCCCGCGCGGCGCCGAGGCGTCCGCCGCCCGCCGTGCCGGGACCGCCGCCCGCATCGTCGCCGTCGCGCCCGGCGCGCACGCGGCCGATGGGGTCGCCGCGCTGGCGGCGGGCGAACCCGTCGTGGTAACCGGACTCTGCGGAGCGCTCGGCGCGCACCGCGCGGGAGCGATTCTGCTCTACCGCGAGGTCGTCGACGACGCCGGCGTGCTGCGCTGCGACGACGCGCTGCTCGCGCGGCTCGGGCGCGCGCTCCCGGGCGCGGCGCTCGTGCGCGCGTGCACCGCCGGCCGCGTCGTGACGACGGCGGCGGAGCGCGCGGCGCTCGCCGCGCGCTTCGACGCCGGCGCGGTCGACATGGAAGCGACGCACCTCGCGCGCGCGCTCGCGGCGCGTGCGATCCCCTTCGCGATGGTTCGCGTCGCGAGCGACGACGCGAGCCGCGACCTTCCGCCGATCGGTGACGCGATCGACACCGGCGGATCGCTCCACGCGGGACGGCTCGCCGTCGCGTTCGCGCGGCGCCCGCGCGCCGCGCTGGAATTCGTTCGCGGCGTCGTCGGCGCGCTGCGCGCGCTGCGCGCGCTCGTCGCGTCGCTCAGCGCGGCGTGAAATCGCGCCCTTTCCACGTCCCGCCGCGTCCGGCGGCGTGGCGTCGCGCCGAATCGATCGTCATCGCGGTATAGAGCGCCGCGGCGAACGGCAGCGTGAGCGCGCTCGCCGCCGGAAGACGGTAGAGCCGTACCGTCGGCAGATACGCCGCGCTCATCAGCGCCCAGGCGAGGGCACCCGGAACGGCGAGATCGGCGCGCCGCGCGCGCGCGCCGGTCAGCGTGGCGACGACCGGGACCGCGTAGAGCAGCGTCATCCCGCCGGCCGTTCCGGCGAGCAGCCAGGGAGAATGGCGCAGCTGCGTGTAGGCCGTGCGCGAGACCATCGCCCAGATCTCGCCGAGCGAACGATAGGGGCGGATGCTGCGCGAACGCGTCGTCAGACCGAGCCAGAGCCGTCCGCCGGCGCGCTGCACCGCGTTCGCGAGCGCGCAGTCGTCGATCAGCTCGCCGGCGATCCGTTCGACGCCGCCGATCGCGCGCAGCGACTCGTCGCGGATCAGCACGCACCCGCCGGCCGCGGCCGCCGTCGCGCGCCGCGCGTCGCCGACCCACGCGAACGGATACAGCATGCGAAAGAAGAACACGAACGCCGGGATCAGCAGCGCCTCCCAGCGACCGCGGCAGTGCAGCTCGACCATCTGCGAGACGAGCGCGCGTTCCTCGCCGGGCGTGCTCGCCGTGGCGACGAGCCGCGCCAGCGTGTGGGGATCGTGCTCGACGTCCGCGTCGGTGAACCACCAGAACGTCGGCGCGGCGCCGCGCTCGCGCGCCGCGGCGACGCCGGTCGCGAGTGCCCACATCTTGCCGGTCCACCCGTCGGGCCGCGGACGCCCGTCGACGACGCGCGCGTCGCGGCCCGCGCCGTGCGCCGCAACGGTCTCGCGCGCGACCGCGCCGGTCGCATCCGTGCTGCGATCGTCGACGACGGTCACCGCGAGCCGTCCGCGATAGCGCTGACCGAGCACCGACCCGAGCGTCACGCCGAGGACGTCGGCTTCGTTGCGGGCGGGAACGACCGCGTGCACGTCGGGAGCCGGCTCCTCGTCCGCGGGGGTACGAAGGCGGTCGGCGCTCGCATCCCAAAAACGTCCGCGAGCGGCGAGGAGCCCGACCCACGCAGCCGCGGCGATCCACGCCGCCGCACGCAGGGCGCTCATCGTCTCGACCCGTTCTTCGCGCATGCAAACACCGACACAGCCGAACTCCCCTGCGCTCGCCCCGTCCGCGGAACCTCCTTCGCTGCCGACAGCCCTCGCGAAGGCGGCCGACGCGCTCTTCGCGCTTCAGACCGACGGCGGCTATTGGTGGGCGGAACTCGAGTCGAACGTCACGATCACCGCCGAGGTGCTCCTGCTCCACCGCATTTGGGGCACGTTCGAACGCGTTCCGCGGCGGCGCGCCGAGCGGTATTTCCGCGAGCAGCAGCGCGCGCACGGCGGCTGGGAGCTCGCGTACGGCGACGGCGGCGAGCTGAGCGCGACGATCGAGGCGTACGCGGCGCTGCGGATGCTCGACGTTCCGGCCGACGATCCCGCCCTCGTGCGCGCACGCGCCTTCATTCTCGCGCGCGGCGGGATGTGCGCGGCGCGGATCTTCACGAAGATGCACCTCGCGCTGGTCGGCGCGTACGAATGGGCCGGTCTGCCGGCGCTCCCGCCGTGGCTCATGATGCTGCCGGAACGCGGCCCGTTCTCGATCTACGATCTCTCGAGCTGGGCGCGCGGGAGCACCGTCCCGCTCATCATCCTCTTCGATCGAAAGCCCGTCTACGGTCCAACGCTGAACCTCGACGAGCTCTACGCGGAAGGGCGCGCGAACGCCGTCTTCGCGCTGCCGCCGGCGAAGGACGGCTGGGAGCGCTTCTTCAACGGCTGCGACGCCGCATTCAAGACCATGGAGCGGCTCGGGATCGTTCCGTTCCGCAACGCGGGGCTCGCGCGCGCGGAGCGATGGACCGTCGAACGCCAGGAACCGACCGGCGACTGGGGCGGGATCATCCCGGCGATGCTCAACGCGATGCTCGCGCTGCGCGCGCTCGGCTACGACCTGCACGATCCCGTCGTGCGGCGCGGGTGGGACGCGATCGACGGCTTCACGATCGAGGACGGCGACGCGTATCGCGTGCAGCCGTGCATCTCGCCGGTGTGGGACACGGCACTCGCCATGCGCGCGCTCGTCGACGCCGGCGTGCGCGGCGACGACCGCCGGCTGCAGCGCGCGGCGAGCTGGCTGCTCGAGAAGCAGATCGTCTCGCGTTACGGCGACTGGTCGGTGAAGAACCGCACCGGAAAGCCTGGCGGCTGGGCGTTCGAGTTCGAGAACGCGTACTATCCCGACGTCGACGACACGGCGATGGTCGTGATGGCGCTCGCCGCGGTCGATCATCCGGAGGCGGAACGCGTGCGCGGCGCGATCGTGCGCGCGGCGCAGTGGGTCGAGTCGATGCAGTGCCGCGGCGGCGGCTGGGGCGCCTTCGACGTCGACAACGACAAGCAGTGGCTGAACCGCGTCGCGTACAGCGATCTCAAAGCGTCGCTCGATCCGCCGACCGCCGACGTGACCGCGCGCGTTCTGGAGATGGTCGCGCGGCACGACGTGCCGTTCGACGCGGTGCGCTACGAGCGCGGTCTCGCCTTCCTGCTCGACGAGCAGGAGCGCGACGGCGCGTGGTTCGGCCGCTGGGGCGTGAACTACGTCTACGGCACGAGCGGCGCGCTCGCGGCGCTCGGGCCCGCGCGCGCCGACCGGCGCATCGACGCGGCGTGCGTGCGCGGCGCGGTGTGGCTCAAGAGCGTCCAGAACGCCGACGGCGGGTGGGGCGAGACGACCGCGACGTACCGCGATCCCGCGCAGCGCGGGATCGGTCCGAGCACGCCGAGCCAGACGGCGTGGGCCTTGATCGGACTCCTCGCCTGCGCGGAGCGCCTGCCGCAGATCGCGAGCGCGTTCGGGCCGGCGATCGAACGCGGCGTCGCGTACCTGCTAACGACGCAACGCGACGACGGAAGCTGGGACGAGCCGGACTTCACCGGGACGGGCTTCCCGGTGCACTTTTATCTCAACTATCACCAGTACCGGCTGTGCTTTCCGGTCTCGGCCCTCGGGCGCTACGCCGCGTCCAAGCTTCGCGGCGCGTGATCCCGCACGGCCGCGAGCGCCGCCTTGCGCGGCGGGAGCATCCGGATCCCGAGGACGGCCGCGGTCGCGAGCGCCGGCATGATGCGCGGGCGCAGCAGGTCGCGCGGGATCTTCTCCATGTGCCGCCGGTTCTCGGCGAGCGCCGCCTCGAGGAGCTCGAGCGGCGAGATCCCTTCGACGATGTCGCCCTCGAGCTTCGGCAGCGGCGTCCCCGCGGTGCCGGCCGCCGTTCCCATGACGGCGCGCACGTGATACGAGAGCGCGCCGGCGAGGCTGCGCGGGAACGTGTCGCGGCCCGCGACCCGCTCTTCGTAGCGGTACCAGTTGATGAAGAACGTGATGTGCCGCGCCTCTTCCCACAGGACGTTCTCGAAGATGTCGAGCAGCGCGTCGGGGAAGAGCTTGCGCTTGCGCGCGATCGCGAAGGCGCCGAAGCCGATGAACGAGTCCGTGCACTCGCCGAATCCGAAGATGCAGAAGTCGTCGCGGGTCGCCGGAGCGTCGGGGATGGGGATCAGCGCCGCCTCGATCCCGTAGCGCTCGAGCACGTGCGTCATCAGCCGGCCGTGGCGGGTCTCCTCGACGCCCTGGACGGCGACCGCCTCGCGGATCAGCGGGTCGGCGATGGTCTGCGCGAACGCCGACACCATGCGCCCGGCGCGCTGCTCGATCGACCGCGCGTAGCTCCACAGCGGGAAGGTCCGCAGCCGTTCGAGAGAGACCGCGTCGAGCTGCGGCCACGGCAGCGACTCGGGCTCGAACGCGACGTGCGTATCGATGAACCAGCGGCAGAAGCGGTCGCGGTGGTCGCGTGTCCCGACGTGCATGCCGTCCACTTGGAAGCTTGCGAGGTCCCTCCTGCACCAAGGGGGCGTGGGCCGGTTTCGAAGGGAACGCTACGGAGGTGGAGCTTGGACCGAGCAGATGATCGCGCGTGACGAGGGGCTGGCCGACGCTCATCGGCACTCCCGCGCCATCCTCCCGCGCGTCTCGCGAACCTTCGCGCTCGGCATCAAGCTGCTGCCGCCGCGTCTGGAGGTGCCGGTGCGGGTCGGCTACCTGCTGTGCCGGATCGCCGACACCGTCGAAGACGAGCTGACCCTCGCGCCCGAGCGCAAGGCGCAGCTGCTCGAAGCGTTCCTGGAATGCTTCGACGACGAGAACGCCGCGGAGGCGTACGGGACCGCCGTCGGCGAGCTGGAGAGCGCGAACGCCGAGTATCGCGAGCTGGTCGCCAGCACCGGCGGGGTGTTTCTGATGTACCGGCTGCTCGACGCGCCGACGCAGGGGATCCTGCGCCGCTGGGTCACCGAGATGGTGCGCGGCATGCGCGACTTCGTGCTCGAGCACCCGGGCGGGATCCGCGTCGCGAGCGTCGAGGAGTTCCGGCGGTATTGCTACTACGTCGCCGGGACGGTCGGACATCTGCTCACCGAGCTGTGGCACGAGCACTCGTACGTCGTCGGCCGCAAGACGTACGAACGGCTGCTCGCCGACTGCGAAGCCTTCGGCGAGGCGCTCCAGACGGTCAACATCCTCAAGGACGTCGCCTGGGACGCCCGGCACGAGAACGCGATCTACATTCCGACGGCGTTGCTCGCGGCGGCGGGGAGCGCGCACGAGACGATCCTCGACCCGGCGCTGCGGTCCGCGAACCGCGCGGCGCTCGATCCGCTGATCGCGCTCGCGCAGGACGACGTCGAGCGCGCGCTGCGCTACATCGAGGCGTTGCCGGCGGCGGCCGTTCGCATCCGCCTGTTCTGCGTGCTGCCGGTCCTCTTCGCGATCGCGACGCTGCGCGAGCTGGAAGCGTCCGATGCGATGCTGGTCCCCGGCGGCAGCGTGAAGATCACGCGTGACGAGGTGAAGGCGATCATCATCGCGGCGACCACCTCGACGCTGACGAACCCCTCGCTGCGCTGGCTCGCCGACCGCGTCCGCAAGCGGCCGTTCGTCTTCGGCCGCTAGCACGGCGATGCCGTCGGCGTTCGTCACCGGCGCGAGCGGGTTCGTCGGCGCGAACCTCGTGCGCGCGCTCCTCGAGCGCGGGTGGCGCGTCCGCGCGCTGGTTCGCTCGGCCGCGCCCGCGCTCGACGGCCTCACCATCGAGCGCGTCGCGGGCGATCTCTTCGCGCCCGATCTCGCGGGCGCGATGCGCGGGTGCGACGCGGTGTTCCACGTCGCGGCAACGTACAGCCTCTGGCACCGCGACCGCGCGGAGCTGCGGCGCGCGAACGTCGAGGGCACGCGGTCCGTGCTCGCCGCGGCGCGCCTCGCCGGCGTCCCTCGCACCGTGCACACCAGCTCGGTCGCGGCGATCGGCGTTCGCGCCGGCGGCGTCCCCGCGGACGAGACCTACCAGAGCCCGCGCTCGGCGCTGATCGGTGCGTACAAACGGTCGAAGTTCGATGCGGAGGCCGAGGCGATGCGGGCCGCCCGGGACGGCCAGGACGTCGTGGTCGTCAACCCGACGACCCCGGTCGGACCCTGGGACACCCGCCCGACGCCGACCGGCGAGATCGTCGTGCGCTTTCTGACCGGGCGGATGCCTGCCTACGTCGACACGGGCCTGAACCTGGTCGACGTGCGCGACGTCGCGGCGGGCCACATCACCGCCTACGAGCGCGGCCTTCGGGGCGAGCGCTACATCCTGGGCGCCGAGAACCTCACGCTGCGCGAGATGCTCGAGCGGCTGTCGGTCATCGCCGGGCTGCCCGCGCCGCGCGTGCGGCTCCCGCGCGCGCTGCCGCTCGCGTACGCGGCGCTCGGCGAGTTCGTGCTTTCCCGGGTGGGCGTAACGCCGGACGTCTCGCTGGAAAGCGTTCGGATGGCGAAGCAGCGAATGTACTACAGCAACGCGAAAGCGGTCCGCGAGCTGGGCATCAGCTTCGGGCCGGTAACCCAGGCCCTGGCCGACGCGGTTACGTGGTTTCGCACACACGGGTACGCGACCAGCGGCCCACGACCCTCGGAGGATGGATGGCGCTCTCTCTCAAGCAAGCGGTAGCGGTCGGATCGTACGTGGTCCGCCAACGCCTCGCCGGACGCAAGCGCTATCCGCTCGTGCTGATGCTCGAGCCGCTGTTCCGCTGCAACCTCGCGTGCAGCGGCTGCGGGAAGATCCAGCATCCGGTCGACGTGCTGCGGCGTCATCTCTCGCCCGAGCAGTGCTTCGCCGCGGTCGAGGAGTGCGGCGCGCCGGTCGTGTCGATCCCGGGCGGCGAGCCCCTGCTCCATCCGCAGATCGACGTCATCGTGAAGGGACTGATCGAGCGGAAGAAGTTCGTCTATCTCTGCACGAACGCGATCCGGCTCGAGCAGAGTCTCGACAAGTTCACCCCCTCGCCCTACTTCTCGTTCAGCGTCCACCTCGACGGGCCGCGCGAAGTGCACGATCACGCCGTCGCGCGCCAGGGCATCTTCGACGTCGCCGTCAAGGCGATCAAAGCGGCGAAGGCGCGCGGTTTCCGCGTGACGACGAACACGACGATCTTCGACGGCGCCGATCCGAAGACGTTCCAGGACTTCTTCGACTTCCTCACCGACGAGCTGAAGGTCGACGGGATGATGATCTCGCCGGGCTACCGCTACGAGAAGGCGCCCGATCAGGATCACTTCCTCGCGAAAGAGCAGACGCGCCAGCTCTTCCGCGCGATCTTCGCGCCGATGAAGGCCGGCAAGAAGAAGTGGCAGTTCAACGCCAGCCCCTTCTTCCTCGACTTCCTCACGGGCGAAAAAGAGTACGACTGCACGCCGTGGGGGATGCCCTCGTACTCGCTCTTCGGCTGGCAGAAGCCGTGCTATCTCCTCGGCGAAGGCTACGCGAGCTCGTACCAGGAGCTGCTCGAGACCACCGAGTGGGAGAAGTACGGTCACGCCAGCGGCAATCCGAAGTGCGAGGACTGCATGGTGCACTCGGGCTTCGAAGCGTCGGCCGCGGCCGACATGATGCGCCCGCAGAGCATCCTCTCCTCGGTCAAGGCGCTGGTCGGCGCGGGACGCTGAGCCGGGCGCGTCCTTCGCGGAGCGGGACGCGGTGCTGACGCGCGCTTCGTCGTTCGAAGCGTTCGAACGGTATCTCGAGCGCGCGATCGGCCGGCTCGACGCCGCGTCGCCGATCCGCGCGCTCGTCCGCGAGCATTTCGCGCTCGACGATCCGACCGCGAAGCGCGGGAAGCGGCTGCGTCCGCGCATCCTCGTCGCCGCCGCCGAGACCGAAGGCGCCGAGCCGGAGGACGCGTTCGCCGCGGCGGCCGCCGTCGAGCTGCTGCACAACTTCTCGCTCGTCCACGACGACATCGAAGACCGCGACGAATTGCGCCACGGCCGCCCGACGTTGTGGGTGCGGCACGGGATCCCGGCCGCGATCACCGCCGGCGATGCGATGTGCGCGCTCGCGTTCGTCACCCTCCTCGGCGCGCGCGACGACGCGACGGCGTTCCCGCCGGAGCGCACCGCCGAGATGGCGCGGGTCCTGCACCGCGCGCACAATGCGCTCTGCCGCGGGCAAGGGCTCGACATCGGCTTCGAGACCTCGCCGGCCGTCACGTTCGGCGAGTACCTCGCGATGATCGAAGGGAAGACCGCGGCGCTGTTCTCGGCTTCGTGCGCGCTCGGCGCGCTCGCGGCCGGCGCGTCGCCGCAGCGCGCCGAGGCCTACGGCCGGATGGGCCGCGCCTACGGGCTGGCGTTCCAGGTCCGCGACGACGTGCTGGGGACGTGGGGCAGCCCGGCGGAGACCGGCAAGCCCGCCGGCGCCGACATCCGCCGCCGGAAGTGGTCGTTCCCGGTCGCCTGGGCGATGGACGGTGCGCCCTCGCCCGACCGCGCGGTGGTCGCCGAGGCGTACGGCACGATCGGCGACCTCGCCGACGACCGCGCGGACGCGGTGATCGCGGCCCTCGAACGGCTCGGCGCGCAGCGCGCCGCCGACGCCGCCTGCGAAGCCTACGTCGGCGAAGCCGTCCGCATCGCGAACGACGACGGCCTCGACCGCGACGGCCGCCTCGCCGGCATCTTCAGCTCGACCGCACGCCGCACGGCGTAGCGCCGGGAGGAGCGCGTCCGGTGGCGTAGGACGCGGCATGATCTTTCAGCCGGAGTTCGAGACGCTCGAGCGGCATGCGCTGGAGGCGTTGCAGCTCGAGCGGCTGCAGAGCGTCGTGGAGCGGCTGCGCGTCGCCAACGAGCTGTATCGCGACCGGCTGCGCGGCGCCCCGGTGCCCGGCGCGCTCGCCGATCTGGCGGCGCTGCCGTTCAGCACGAAAGCGGACATGCGGGACGCGTATCCGCTGGGGCTGCTGGCGGTGCCGCCCGAGCACCTCGCCCGGATCCATGCGTCGTCCGGGACGACCGGGAACCCGACGATCGGGGCCTACACGAAGAACGATTTGCAGGTGTTCGGCGACGTCGTCGCGCGGAGTCTCGCCGCGGGCGGGATCCGGCCGGGCGACATGTTCCAAGTCGCGTGGGGATACGGCTTGTTCACCGGCGGGCTGGGCGCGCACGGCGGGTGCGAGACGCTCGGCGCGTGCGCCGTGCCGGCGTCGAGCGGAAACACCACGCGGCAGATTCAGCTCCTCGCCGATCTGCCGGTGGTCGGGATCGGCGCGACGCCGTCGTACGCGCTCGTCCTCGCCGAACGGTTCCGCGCCGAGAAGCGCACGCCGAAGGCGCTGAAGTACGCGATCTGCGGCGCCGAAGCGTGGACGCGCGAGATGCGCGAGGAGCTGGAAGAGCTCTTCGGCGTCACCGCGACCAACATCTACGGGCTCACCGAGATCATCGGCCCCGGCGTCGCGCAAGAGTGCCTCGAGAAGAACGGCATGCACGTCCAGGAAGATCACTTCCTGGTCGAGATCGTCGAGCCGCAGACCGGCAAGCCGCTCGCCGACGGCGAGCGCGGCGAGCTCGTGATCACGACGCTGACGCGCGAGGCGATGCCGGTGCTGCGCTACCGCACGCGCGACCTCACCTCGATGGTGCGCGAGCCGTGCGGCTGCGGACGGACGACCGCGCGCATCGACTGGTTCACCGGGCGCGTCGACGACATGCTGACCGTCCGCGGCGTGAACGTGTTTCCCTCGGCGGTGGAGGAAGTGCTCCTGCGCTTCGACGAGCTCTCGCCGAACTATCGGATCTTCGTCGATCGCCCGCCGAACGGGCTCGACGTGATGCTGGTCGAGGTCGAGCATCATCCGCACGCGTCGATCGACGACGTCGACCGGCTCGCCGCCGCGGTGGGGACGCGGCTCTCCGAGACGCTGCTCGTTTCGCTGGAGACGCGCGTCGTCGCGCCCGGAACGATCGAACGGATCGAAGCCGGCAAAGCGAAGCGCGTCTACGATCGTAGGAACCTGCCGTGAGCGATGCGACGATCCTCGTCGAACGGCCGGCCGACGGCGTCGGGCTGATCCGGCTGAACCGGCCGAAGGTCTTCAACGCGCTCTCGAACGCGCTCGTCGCCGAGCTCGCGGCGGCGATCGAGGGGTTCGACGGCGACGGCACGACGCGCGCCGTCGTGCTGACCGGCGACGAGCGGGCCTTCGCCGCCGGTGCCGACATCGGCGAGTTCGCCGCGAGCGGACCGCGCCTCGACGAGTGGGACCGGATCTGGGACGCGGGGATACCGCTCGTCGCGGCGGTGCGCGGGCTCGCCCTCGGCGGCGGCCTCGAGCTCGCGATGTCGTGCGACCTGCTCGTCGTCGCGGAAGACGCGCGGCTCGGGCAGCCGGAGATCAACCTGGGCGTCATGCCGGGGGCGGGCGGGACGCAGCGGCTCACCCGCGCGGTCGGGAAGACGCTGGCGACCGAGATGGTCTTGCTCGGCCGCGAGCTGAGCGGGCGCGAAGCCGAGCTGCACGGTCTCGCCAACCGCTGCGTGCCGGCCGAACGCGTCCTTCCCGTCGCGCTGCAGTTGGCGAAAGCGCTCGCGCGGCAGGCGCCGCACGCGGTCCGCGTCGCGAAGCGGACGATCGCCAAGGCGTTCGAGCAGTCGCTTCACGCCTCGCTGCTCGACGAACGGCGAGCGTTCATGAACCTCCTCACCACCGAGGACGCGCGCGAGGGCGTGCGCGCGTTTCTCGACAAGCGCAAACCGGCATGGCAGGGACGATGAGCACGACCCCGATCGACCACCGCGTCGAGACCGCGGACGCGGTCGCGACGATCACCCTCGCGCGGCCGCAGGCGTACAACGCGCTCACCGCCGACCTGCTCGACTCGCTGCTCGCGACGTTTCGCGCGTTGGAGCGCGACGACGCCGTGCGCGCGATCGTGCTGACCGGCGAAGGGAAGGCGTTCTGCGCGGGACAGGCGCTCGACGATCCGCGCACCATCCCCGCCGAGGGCGCTCCCGATCTCGGGACCACCCTCGAGCGCCGCTACGGCCCGCTGCTCGAAAAGATCCTCACGATCGAGAAGCCGGTCGTGGCGGCCGTCAACGGCGTGGCCGCCGGCGCCGGGATGGGGCTCGCCTGCGCGTGCGACTTTCGCGTCGTCGCCGAAAGCGCGTCGTTCACGACCGCGTTCGTGAAGATCGGCCTCGTCCCCGACAGCGCGCTCTCGTTCACGCTGCCCCGGCTCGTCGGATACGGCAAAGCGCTCGAGCTGTGCATGCTCTCCGAGAAGCTCGACGCGCTGCGCGCCAACGCGCTCGGGCTGTGCACGAAGCTGGTCGCCCCGGAGCGCTGCGTCGAGGAGGCGCGCGCGCTCGCCGCCTCGCTCGCCCGCGGACCGCGCTCGCTCGGGCTCATCAAACGCGAGCTCCTGCGCAACGGCATCGGGGACGTGCGCGCCGCGCTCGCGTACGAAAAAGAGCTGCAGAGCGTCGCCGGCGACACGCCGGACTTCTTCGAAGGTCTGGCGGCGTTCCGCGAGAAGCGGCCGCCGAACTTCCGCGGCGCATAGCGGCGTGACGGTCGCACTGCGCCGCGCGACCGCGGACGACGCGCCGCTGCTCGGCCGGCATCGCGCTCGGCTGTGGACCGAGGCGACGAACGTTCCGCACGAGGTTCTGCACGCGCAGGCCGCCGCATGGAGCGCGTGGTTCGCGCAGGCGATCGCCGGCGACACGTACGTCGCGTGGATCGCCGACGAGAACGGCGAAGCGGTGGCGAGCGCGGGGCTCCTGGTGCTGCCCGCCATCCCGCGTCCGGGCGGCCGGTCGGCGCACGAGGGGCGCGTGCATTCGGTCTTCGTCGTCGAAGCGGCGCGCCGCCGCGGGATCGCCCGCGCGATGATGCACGTGCTTCTCGATTACGCGCGCGCCGCCGGGTTGCAGCGGCTGAAGCTGCATCCGAGCGAGGTGTCGCGCCCGCTGTACGCCTCGCTCGGGTTCACGCCGATCGACGAGCTCGGACTCGATCTTGTCGATCGCGACGCGCGCGGCTGACCGGTGAGGATCGGGATCGTGGGCGCCGGCGCGCTGGGGCTCACCTTCGCCGTCTCGCTCGCCCGCGCGCACGACGTCGTCGTGCTCGCCCGCCGCGCCGGGGTCGCGGCTCGGATCGCGCGCGACGGCATCCGGGTCGAGGACGACGGCGGCGATGCGATGCGGGAGGTCGCGGTGACGGCGACGATCGATCCGCGCGGGCTGTGCGACCGCGACGCGTGCATCGTGGCCGTGAAGGCGTACGACACCGCGCGGGCCGTCGCGCCGCTGCGAGACGTCCTCCCGGCGGGGACGCTCGTCGCGACCGTTCAGAACGGCATCGACAACGGCGCCGCGATCGCGTCGGCGCTTCCGGGCGCCGTCGTCGTGGAAGCCGTCACGAACCAGGGTGCGATCCTGGTCTCGGACGGCTGCGTGCGGCCGGTGAATCGAGGGACGACGGTGTTCGGCCGGCGTTCGCGCTTCGGGTCGCGCGGCGTCGCCGGCCCGGCGCCGGGCGATCGGTTCGCGGCCGCGTTCCAGGAGGCGGGCCTGGACGCACGAGCCGCGGACGACATCACGCCGCTGCTGTGGCGCAAGCTCGTGGCGAACGCGGCGGTCAACCCGCTCGGCGCGCTGACCCGCCGGGAGAACGGCGCGGTCCTCGCCGATCCCGATCTTCGGCCGCTGGCACGGCAGCTCGCCGCCGAAGCGGCGACGATCGCGCATGCGGAAGGCGTCGACGTCGGCGACTCCTGGGAGGCGGTCGAGGCGGCGGCACGGCCCACGGCGGCGAATCGGAACTCGATGCTTCAAGATGTGGAGGCCGGTCGCCCGACCGAGATCGACGCGATCGGCGGCGCGATCGTCCGGCTTGCGCGCGCGCACGGTATCGACGTACCGCTCACCGAGGCGGTGACGCGCCTGGTTCGCGCGCGGGAGCGCGCCTGATGCCTCGCCGCGTTTCCGCCGCCGACATCGCCGCCCGCAAAGGTGCCGCGTTCCCGGTCGTGACCGCATACGACGCGCCGTTCGCACGCTGCGCCGAGGAGGCCGGGATCGACGTGATCCTCGTCGGCGACTCGCTCGGCATGGTGGTGCTCGGCTACCCGTCCACGACGTCCGTCGAGCTGATGGACATGATCCGCCACGGCGCCGCGGCGGCGCGCGGCGCGCGGCGCGCGCACGTCATCGTCGATCTGCCGTTCGGGACGTACGAGTCGTCCGACGGCCTCGCGGTCGCGAGCGCCGTGGACCTCGTGAAGCGCGGCGGCGCGTCGTCGGTGAAGCTCGAGGGCGGGGCTTCGGCCGCGCCTCGGATTCGAGCGATCGTCGGTGCCGGGATCCCGGTGTGCGCGCACATCGGCGTGCTGCCGCAAACGGCGGCGCTCGGCAGTGGTTTCAAGCTGAAGCGCGAGCGTGACGGTCTGCTGCATGACGCGCATGCCGTCGAGGAAGCGGGCGCCTTTACCGTCGTCCTCGAGATGGTCGAGGACGAGCTGGCCGCGGAGATCACGGATCGGCTCGCCATCCCGACGATCGGGATCGGCGCGGGTCCCCGCTGCGACGCGCAAGTGCTCGTGCTGCACGATGTGCTCGGACTCTATCCCGAGGCTCCGCCGTTCGCGAAACGATTCGCCGCTCTGGGAGCCGGCGCGACCGACGCGCTGCGAGCGTACGCCGGCGAAGTGCGATCGCGGACGTTTCCCGCCTCGCGTACGAGCGCGCCGGCCGAGGTCGGCGGTTACCGGCCGAACTGAGACGCCGCGCGCGATCAGTGCAGGGTGAGCGCGCTCAGGAGGCAGTCGAATTCGAAGGCGGGGCCGTGATCTTCTTCCACCACGCCGACTCCGAGCGCGTAGCCGTAATTGTGCGTCCCGCCGCTTTCGAAATACGGCGCTACGACGTAGACGCCGCCGTACGGGGTTCGGTGGCTGTTCTCGAAGCCGACGAACGTGCGCGTCACGGTTCCCCCGCTCGGGCCCGGATAATCGTATGACGCGTCGAGGACCGGCGCCGCCGAGACGATCGTCGCCGGCGTCACCGGAACGGCCTTGCCTCCGGCGAGATAGCCGTAGAGGACGGTGTTGCCGCCGGCGTCGTTCGCGACCAGCATCGTCTCCGTCGTGCTCGCGGTCGGCGAGCTGGGGATCTGTACGGCGAGCGCGTACGTCGTCGTCGCCCCGACGGCGACCGTCTGCGTCACGGCGTTCGTGATCGAGAACGAGGCGTTGCAGCGGTAGGTCCACGTGTCTCCCACCGCGAGCGGCTGGTAGACGGGCGCTGCAGCCGGCGAAGGCGTCGGCGTGGGACCCGGCGGCGGCGGGCCGCTCGGACCGCTGCCTCCTCCGCCGCACCCGACGAGGGTTGCCGCCAACACGAACACAAGAATCGATCGCATACCGCAAGCCTGACAGATCTTGCCGCCGGCGATATTCACAGAAGCCTGAATCACCGCAGCGCGCTGCGGAGGCGCCCATGCAGTACGGGATCGGACCGCTCGTGATCGACGCGACGGCGCTCGCGATTCGCGCCGGCGATGCGACCCTTCCGCTCGGACCGAAGGTGGTGGCGACGCTCGCGGTGCTGTGCGAACGTCCGGGCGAGGTGGTCGGAAAAACCGAGCTGATCGAACGGGTCTGGCCGGACGGTGCGATCGACGAGACCAGCCTGTGGCAGAACGTGCACCTGCTCCGCCGCACGCTCTCCGAGCATACCGGCGAGCGCGGGATCGAGAACGTCCGCGGCCGCGGCTACCGCCTCGTGCTTCCGGTCCGCGTTCTCCCCGCGCCGCCGGCAGCCGCGACGTCGCGCCGTCCGCGACTCGAACGCGTCGCGGTCACGGCCGCACTCGCGATCGTGCTGCTGACCGGTACCGGGCTGTCGGCGCTTTTCGCACGGCATGGCGGCGGCGCGGCCGGGACGGAGGCCGGGCGACGTGCGATCCCGGATACTCCCGCGGCGTTGCGGCTGGCGCGCTACTATTTGGGGCGACGGACCCTCGCGGGCGCACGGCGCGCCGCGCGCATCTTCGCACGCGAAGGCGCCGCGCATCCTCGCGACGCGCGCGGCCCAGCAGGGCTCGCCGAAGCGGAGATGATGCTCTCCTTGATGTACGGCGGCGCGTCCAGCTCGAGCGGGCGGCGCTGCGCGCGGGAGGCGGAGCGCGCTGCGGCACGCGCGCTCGCACTCGACCCGTCCTCCGCGGCGGCGCAGACGGCGGAGGCGATGGTCGCCGAAAATCTCGACGGTCGGTTCGGCCTCGTCGACTCGCGGTATCGAGCCGCCCTCGCACGCGACCCTGACTACGCGCCCGCCTACCTCCGGTACGGCATCTCTCTGCTGATGCGCGGCAGCGTGAGGCCGGCGCTCGGACAGCTGCGCCGCGCGGCGGAGCTCGATCCGTCTTCCGCGGTCACGGCGCTCTGGCTGGCGAACGCGTTGTACGTCGCACACCGCCCGAATGAGGCGGCCGTCGCCGCGCGACATGCGGTCACGCTCGATACGCAGCCGGACGACGCGCGGACGCTGCTCGGCTTCGCGCTGCTCGGCGCCGGCCACGCCTCGGCCGCGCGCGCCGTCTTCGCCTCGTTTCTCCGCGAGGCACCGGCCGAGACGCGCGCGCACCTGGCCGAAGTCGCGGCCGTGGAGGGCGACGTGCAGCGCGCCCGCCGCGAGATCACCGCAGCTTCACGGTCAACGGCCGATGTACCGTGGGGCGACATCGCGTTCGCCGAGCTCGCGCTGGGCGACCGCGACGGTGCGTATGCGGCGCTGCGCCGGCTTCCGCCGCTGCCGCACATCGACCGCTCGCTGCTCGCCCTCGACCCTCGCCTCGACGGCGTGCGCTCCGACCGGCGCTTCGACCGGTGGACGCGCATTCGAGCGGTCAGCGCTGCGCGAGCCCGAACGCCTTGAAGAGCACCCGCTTCGGACGCATCCCGTCGAACTCGCCGTAGTGGACGCGTTCCCACGGCCCGAGGTCGAGCCTGCCGTTCGTCACCGGGACGATCACTTGGTGGCCGAGGAGCATGCGCTTGAGGTGCGCGTCTCCGTTGTCTTCGCCGGTCTGGTGGTGCGCGTAGTCCAGCCCCGCCGGCGCGAGCTTCTCCACCCACTCCACGATGTCGCGCCAGAGCCCCGGCTCGTGGTCGTTCACGAAGATGCTCGACGTGATGTGCATCGTGCTCACGAGGATCGTCCCGTCCCACAACCGCGACTCGTCTCGCACGCGCTCGACGTGCTCGGTGATGTCGCGGATCTCGTAGCGGGTCGGCGTACGGATCGTCAGATAGTCGGTGTGCGCGATCGTCTCGGCCACCTGCGTCACACGCGCTCGAACACGGTCGCGATGCCCTGGCCCATCCCGATGCACATCGTGGCGACGCCGTAGCGGCCGCCGCGCCGCTTCAGCTCGTGCAGCAGCGTCGTCGCGATGCGCGCGCCGCTGCAGCCCAGCGGGTGGCCGAGCGCGATGGCGCCCCCGTTGACGTTCACGATCGCGGGATCGAAGCCGATCTCGCGCACGCAGGCGACGGACTGAGCGGCGAACGCCTCGTTCAGCTCCACGAGGTCGATCTGGTCGACGCGCAGCTTCGCGCGCTCGAGCGCCTTGCGCACCGCGCCGATCGGGCCGATCCCCATCACGCTCGGATCGACGCCGAACGTCGCGGAGGTCACGAACCGCGCGAGCGGCTCCCAGCCGTTGCGTTCGGCGGCCTCCGCGCTGCAGACGAGGAGCGCGGCAGCCCCGTCGTTGAGCGGCGAGGCGTTGCCGGCGGTCACCGTTCCGCCCGCCTTGAACGCGGGCTTGAGCTTCGCGAGCGTCTCCATCGTCGTCTCGGGCCGCGGCGGCTCGTCGCGCGCAACGTCGTAGCTCTTCTTCCCCTGCTCGACGTGCACGGGCACGAGCTCGGCGTCGAAGCGCCCGGCCTCCATCGCCGCTTTACAGCGCATTTGACTCTCGTACGCGAAGCGGTCCTGATCTTCGCGCGTCACGCCGAATTGCTCGGCGACCTTTTCGGCGGTCTCGCCGAGCGAGATCGGCGGATACATCGCCGCGAGCCGCGGGTTCACCATGCGGTTGCCGAGCGTCGTGTCGTGGACCTCCGGCGCGCGATCGTACGCGCGCTCCGCTTTGAGCATGACGAACGGCGCGCGCGTCATCGATTCCGAGCCGCCCGCCACCGCGACGTCGATCGTGTTCGCGGCGATCGCGTGATAGGCCGAGTTGAGCGCCTGCAGCCCGCTGCCGCACAGGCGGTTGAACGTCGCGCCGGGGACGCTCGTCGGAAGGCCGGCGAGCAGCGTCGCCATCCGTCCGACGTTGCGGCAATCCTCGCCGGCCTGGTTCGCGGCACCCCAGAAGACGTCGTCGATCGCGGCCGGGGCGACGCCGGTGCGGTCGACGAGCGCGCGGATCGCGTACGAGGCGAGATCGTCCGGACGAACGGGTGCGAGCGCGCCGCCGTACCGTCCCATCGGGGTACGCAGCGCATCGACGACGACGGCTTCTGACACGTGCCGATCCTTGGCGCAGCCGCGCCGGAAAACCCTCGCCCGGCGAGGCCCCGCCCGCTCGCCCGGCAGGGAGGAGAGTCGTCGTCTCCGTGTCGCCGCGACACGCCCGGGAAACACGACGTTCATGAAACGCATTCGTCTCACGACACTCGCGTGCACCGTCGCGGCCTCGGTCGCGCTCACGGCGCCCGCATTCGCCCAACAAGCCAGCCCGCCGCCGCCGGCGAGCGCCGCGCCCGCGTCGAACAGTGGGACCGGTTCGACGACCGCGCACGGCACGATGCCCGGCAGCGCGACGGCGCCGAACGGCTCGACGATGAAAGGGTCCACCAGCGGCACGTCCGGCCGCACCAACACGATGTCGAAGAACAAGACCATGACGACCGGCAACGGGATGTCGAAGTCGATGACGATGTCGAAGTCCTCGACGATGTCGAAGAACAAATCGACGAACGCGATGAAGAACACGAAGACGAAGTCGTCCGGGAAGACGGCGAAGTCCACGACGGCGCATCCCTCGCCGCATCCGTAAGGGCGGACGGCACACCGGCGCGGACGGCGACCCGCCGCCCGCGCCGCCTACGTCTCGCCGAGAAAGCGCCGCTTGACGTCGGGGTCGTCGCGAACCGCGCGCGCCTCGCCGCCGAGCACGATGCGGCCCTCCTGCATCACGTAGGCGCGGTGCGCGATCTCCAGCGCGCGCACGGCGTTCTGCTCGACGAGGACGACCGCGACGCCGCTCGCGTTGATGCCGGCGACCATCGCGAACATCTCGAGCGTCAGCTTCGGCGAGAGCCCGAGCGACGGCTCGTCCATCAGCAGCACCCGCGGCTCCGCCATCAGCGCGCGCCCGAGCGCGACGATCTGCTGCTGGCCGCCGCTCAGCGCGCCGGCCTGGCGGGCCCGCACCTCGCGCAGCAACGGGAACCGGTCGAAGAGCCGGTGCATGCGCTCGCGCGCCCCGCGGCGCGCCCGCCCGACGTGCGCGCCGACGAGGAGGTTCTCCTCGACGGTCATCGCGGTGAACAGCAGCCGGCCCTCCGGCACGAGCGCGACGCCCCGCTCGACGAGGTCGCGCGAACGCCGTCCGTCGACGCGCGCGCCGTCGACCTCGACGGTCCCGGCGGCGGGCCGCACGATGCCCATCACGCTCTTGAGCGTCGTCGTCTTGCCGGCGCCGTTCGCGCCGACGATCGTGACGATCTCGCCCGCGCCGACGTCGAACGAGACGTCGTGCAGCGCACGAAAGTCGCCGTAGGCGGCCGCGAGCCCGCGGACCGACAAGAGCGGGGCCGCCGTCATACCGCGCTCATCGGCACGCCGAGATAGGCGTCGATCACCCGCGGATCGGCCATCACCGCGGCCGGCGGTCCTTCGGCGATCTTCGCGCCGGCGTCGAGGACGACGACGCGGTCGGAGACGCGCATGACCAGCCGCATCACGTGCTCGATCCCGGCGACGGCGGCGATCCCGCGCGCGCGAAGCCCGAGCACGAACTCCGCCATCTCGTCCATCTCGGTCGGCGTCAGCCCGGCCATCACCTCGTCGAGCAGGATCAGCCGCGGGCGCAGCGCGAGCGCGCGCGCAAGCTCCAAACGCTTCCGCTGCGTCAGCGTCAGCGTCGACGCTTCGGCGTCGGCGAAACGCTCGAGGCGGACCGACGCGACGATCGTGCGCGCGACGCGCCGCGCCGCCGCACGGGTGCGCTCGTGCTCGAGCGCGGCGACCGCCACGTTGTCGACGACCGAGAGCCGATGAAACGGCCGGACGACCTGGTACGTCCGCGCGATCCCGAGCCGCGCGACGCGGTGCAGCGGCATCCCGACGAGCTCGTGTCCGTCGAAGCGAACGCTGCCCTTCGACGGACGGCGCACCGCGCTGATCACGTTGAAGAGCGTCGTCTTCCCGGCGCCGTTCGGCCCGACGATGGAGAGCACTTCACCGTCGAACACCTCGAGCGAGACGTCGTGCAGCGCGCGGACGCCGCCGAACGAGACCGAGACGCCGCGGACCTCGAGGAGCGCGCTCACGGCTCGCCGCCGGCGGCGACGGCGGCCGGCGTTCCGTTCACCCGCGTGCGACGCGGGCCGCCGAGCCGTGAGGCGAGCGCCGGAACGACGCCGCGCGGGACGATGATCAGAAAGGCGACCAGCAGCCCGCCGAAGATCATCAGGTAGGCCTGCGGAAACCGCGCCCACAGCTGCTCCGAGATCTGCGACATCACGACGCCGCCGACGAGCGGGCCCCACAGCGTCCCGATCCCCCCGAACACCGTCATCACGATCGCCTGCAGCTCCAGGCGGGTCGAGAAGGCCGAGGGCGGATCGACGAGCGTGAGATACATCGCATAGCCTCCGCCCAGCAGCCCCGGGATCGCCGCGCTGATCAGGAACGCGCGCACCTTCGCGGCGGTCACGGCGACGCCGAGCGTCCCGGCGACCTGTTCGTCCTCGCGCAGCGCGCACAGCCGCAGCCCGAAGGCGCTGCGGTCGATCGCGGCCGTGACGGCGAAGGCGAGCGCGGCGACGGCGAGCGTCCACTCGTACACCGCGAGCGGCGTGACCGTTGCGCTCAGGTAGAGCCCCGTCCCGCCGCCGGTGATCCCCGAGGACGCGGCGACGACGCGCAGCGTCTGCGCGAGCCCGAGCATGCCGAGCGAGAAGAACGGGCCGCGCAGCCGCAGCATGATCGCGCCCGCCGGCGCGGCGACCGCGACGGCGAGCGCGCCGCCCGCGAGCGCCGCGAGCCGCCAGTCGAGCGACGTGTGCGAGGTGAGCAGCGCCGTCGTGTACGCGCCGATCCCGAAGAACGTGATCTGTCCGAACGAGAAATAGCCCGCGTATCCGGAGATGACGTTCCAGCCGTAGGCCAGGCCGATCGCGAGCAGCGTCTGATAGACCACCGCCAGCCAATAGCCGCCCAGAAACGGTCCGGCCGCTGCGAGCAGCGCGACGACGCAGACGAACAGCGCGACGGCGAGGCCTAGGCGCGCGCTCACGCGGCGCGCTTGCCCATGAGACCGGCCGGGAGGACGAGCAGCACGAGGATGAAGATGACGTACGGCGCCGCTTCGGCGATCTGCGCGTTCGCGAAGTAGGCGACGTACGACCCGGCGAGCCCGAGGATCGCCGCGCCGGCGAGCGCGCCGGCGTAGCTTCCGAGGCCGCCGATCGCGACGACCGCGAACGCGTTGAGCGTGAAGACGTCGCCCATCTCCGGATTGAGCGTGTAGATCAGGCTGAGCAGACATCCCGACGCGGCGGCGATCCCCGACCCGAGCGCGAACGCCGACGTCCGCACGGCGTCCACGTCGATCCCGCACGCCTGCGCGCCCTCGGCGTGCTGGCTCGTCGCGCGGATCGCGCGCCCCGCGGGAGTCGCGCGCAGAAACAGCGCGAGCGCTCCGGTCAGCAGCGCGGCCGCGCCGAACGCGAGCAGCCGTGCCTGTCCGATCGCGAACGGCCCCACGTTGAAGGCGCCGGTCAGATAGGGGACGGCTCGGAACGTCCCGCCGAACACCGCGAGCCCCGCGCCGGCGAGGAAGTACGACAGCCCGAAGGTGAGCGTCAACGAGGTCGCTTCCTGCGAGGCGACCTCGGCCGGGAGCCGGCGCAGCAAGAACCGGTGGATCGCCGCGCCGAGCGCGTACGCGAGCGCGAAGGCGGCCGGCAGCACCAGCAGCGGACTCAGATGATAGCGCTCGTACGTCCACGCGGCGAGCAGCGCCGAGAGCACGACGAACGAGCCGTGCGCGAGATTGACGACGCGCATCACGCCGAAGATCATCGTGAAGCCGAGCGCGGAAAGCGCGTAGACGCCGCCGAGCAGCAGCCCGTCGAGCGTGATCTGGGCGAACGTCGCCGCGCTCACGCCGTCAGCGGCCGCGCCACCCGGCGAAGGGGAACCTCAGCTTCCCCTGCGCGTGCGCGTCGGGGTACACGATGACCTGGCGCCCGCCCTGCCACTGCTGCGCGTACGCCTGGTAGCCGACTTGCTTCCCGGTGGGGTCGACGCTGTACTGGCCGAGCAGCGTCTCGATCTTCATCGAGGCGAGCTGCTCGCGAATCTTGTCCTGGTCGATCCCGCCGGCCCGCTTCACCGCATCGGCGAGCACCGTCAGGCCGGCGTAGCTCGACGCCGAATGGTAGTCGGGCGCGCGCCCGTACTCGGCGGTGAACGACTTCACGAACTCCGCGTTTCCCGGCGTCTTCAGATCGGCGCTCCACGCCGTGCTCGAGAGAACGCCGTCGGCGTCCTTCCCGGCGGCCGGTCCGAACGCCGGATCCGACCCGCCGATCGCCTCGTAGACCATCTTCGGTGCGACGTCGGCCTGCTTCAGCTGGCGCAGCAGCGCGATCGAATCCGGGACGAACGAGGCCGCGAGCAGCACGTCGGGATTCGCGGCCTTGATCTTCTGCACGAGCGCCGAGAAGTCGCTCGTGTTGTGCGGATAGTACTCGGTGAGCACCACCGTCATCCCGTCGGTCTTCGCGAGCTCGGGGACCGCGCTGCCGATGGCATGCGGAAACGGCGTGTCTTCGCCGACCAGCGCGACGGTCTTGAGGCCGTGCCCCTTCGCCATCGCCATTACGCCGTCGACGTAATGGACCGCCTGCGGCAGCCCTTGGAAGATGAAGCGGTTTCCGCGGTCGAACGTGGCGGGCGCCGCGTCCTCGGGGCAGAACATCACCATCTTGTAGCGTGCCGCGACGTTCGACGTCGGCGCGGTGAGCGCGCTCCCGTACGGGCCGGCCAGCAGGTCGACGTGATCCTCGTTGACGAGCTTCTCGTAGAGCCGGATCCCGACCGACGCGTCGCTCTGGTCGTCGTACGTCTTCAGCTCGAGCTTCCGTCCGAGCAGCCCGCCGTGCGCGTTCTGCTGCTTCACCCACAGCTCGTAGCCTTGCAGCGTGTACTTGCCGCCGTCGGCGTACGCGCCGCTGAGCGAGACGGCGGCGCCGATCACGATCGGCTTCTGATCGGCGGCGCGGACGGCCGCGGCGCCGAGCGCGCAGCCGGCGGCGAAGGCGGCCGCCGCGACCAGGGCGCCCGCCCGGCGCAGATTTCTACGGATCGAGCTCATGCGAACCTCCGGGTGCGGATGGACGTCACAGAACGGACCAGTCGAACGTCTCGACGTTGCGCTTCACGCGCTGCAGGAATCGTCCCGCGGTCGAGCCGTCGAACGCGCGATGATCCCACGTCATCGTCAGGTACATGCGGCGGCGGATCGCGATCATCCGGTCGATGACCACGGGACGGTCCTCGACCGCGTCGACCGAGACGATCGCGACGTTCGGCGCGTTGATGACCGCCGCCGTGAGCAGCGTCCCGAAGCCGCCGTTGTTCGTGATGCTGAAGGTGGAGCCCGCGAACGCGTCGGGCCCGAGCGTCCCGGCGCGGGCGGCGCCGGCGAGCCGGTCGATCTCGCGAACGAGCCGGTCGACGCTCATCGCGTGCGCGTCGCGAACCACCGGGACGACCAGCCCCTTCTCGTCGAGATCGACCGCCACGCCGAGGTGGACCGCATCGTGGAACACGATCGCTTCGGCGTTCTCGTCGAGCGACGCGTTCAGCGCGGGGTACGCGAGCAGGGCGTCGACGACGGCCTTCGCCACGAACGGCAGATACGTCAGGCCGCGGCGAGCGCGCTCCTCGGCGACGCGCTCCATGTCCAGCTCGATCGCGGAGTAGACGTTCACCGCGCTCTTCTGTGCCGCGGTGAGCCGACGGATCAGCGTGCGCCGTGCCGGCGAAATCGGCTCGGCACGCTCGCGCGGCGGCGGAACGGCGGGAGCGGCCGCCGTTCCGAGCGCGCGCAGCAGATCGCGCTTCGTCACGCGCCCGGCTTCGCCGCTGCCGCGAATCGACGCGACGTCGACGGCGTGCTCTCGCGCGAGCCGGCGCACGACCGGCGAAAGCCGCTCGCCGCCCCGCGAACGGCGCCGCGCGACGCCGGCGCGCTCGGCGTCCGCCGTGATCCGCGCGAGCACGGTGCCGACGGCGACCTCGTCGCCTTCGGCGACGAGGATCTCGCCGACGGTGCCCGCGTACAGCGACGGCACCTCCATCGTGACCTTGTCGGACGTCACCTCGAACAGCGGCTCGTCGACGCGGACGGCGTCGCCGGCGGCCTTCAGCCAGCGTACGATCGTGCCGGTGTCGACGGACTCGCCGAGCTGCGGCATCGTGACGTCCGGCATCGGCGCTAGCCGTGCTCCTCCCGCGCGTACGGCGGGATCGTCGCAGGATCGCGCTCGAGGCCCGCCATCGCGGCGAGCCCGTGGAAGATCACCGCGAAGTCTTCCTTCGCGAAGCCCGCGGCGCGCGTCGCGGTGAGGACTTGCTGCGCCGCCGACGTGGCCGGGAGCGGGACGCGGACCTCGTTGCCCAGCTCGAGCGCGAGCGAGAGATCCTTCTGCATCATCGCCGTGTCGAACCACGCGTACTGGGGCGGGTCGAGCGCGAACGGCGCGCGGTACTGCAGCATCGGCGAGGCGATCACGCTGTGCAGAAAGGCCTCGAAGGCGACGCGCCGGTCGACGCCGGAACGCTCGGCAAGCAGCACGCCCTCGCTGAACGCGAGCATCTGGACCGCGAGCGAGAGGTTGACCCCGATCTTCATCGCCTTCGCCTGGCCGACGTCGCCGACGCGCTTCACCGTCGGGCCGATCGCCAAGAGAATCGGCTCGGCGCGCTTGCAGGCCTCTTCGTCGCCGCCCACCATGATGAGCAGCTTCCCTTGACGCAGGGTGAGGATGCTGCCGGAGACCGGCGCGTCGATCAGCGCGCCGCCGCGCGCGCGCACCTTCTCGGCGAGCTCGCGCACGAGCGCGGGCGCGGTCGTGCTCATCTCGGCGAAGATCTTTCCGGCGCCGAGTCCGGCGAGAATCCCGTCCTCGCCTTCGCAGACGGCGTGCAGGGCCGCGTTGTCGCTGACCATCGCGATCGTCAGCTCGCACGCCTGCGCGACGGCGCGCGGGCTGTCCTCCACGATCAAACCGCGCGACGCGAGGCGCTCCGCCTTCGCGCGCGTGCGGTTCCATCCGTGCACCTCGTGCTTCGCGTCGAGGAGGCGCTCCGCCATCCCCGTCCCCATGTCGCCCAGACCGACGACGCCTACCTTCGCCACACCGTGTCCCTTCGTTCTCAGCGGGCCATCTCGCGGGCGATCGTGCTCGCGATGCGATCGACCGAGGGGCGTGCCGCGTCCTCCAGCACGTCGGCGCTCGGCAGAGGGACGTGCGGCGTGGTGATCCGCACCACCGGCGCGTCGAGATCGTAGAAGCACTCCTCGCCGATCAGCGACGCCAGCTCCGCGCCCCAGCCGCACAGCCGCGGGTTCTCCTCGACGGTGAACACCCGGCCGCTCGCCGACGCCGCGCCGAGGATCGTGCGCGCGTCGAGCGGGACCAGCGAGCGAACGTCGATCACCTGCGCGTCGATCCCGTCGCGTGCGAGCCGCTCGGCGGCCTCGAGCGCGCGCGGAACCATCGCGCCGAGCGCGAGCACGGTGCAGTCGCGCCCGTCGCGCACGACGTTCGCGACGCCGAGCGGGACGACGTGCTCGCCGTCGGGCACCTCGCCGGCGACCGGGTACAGTCCCTTCGCTTCGAAGAAGATCACCGGATCCGGATCGCGGATCGCCGCCGCCATCATCCCCTTCACGTCGGCCGGCGTCGAGGGCGCGACGACCTTCAACCCGGGGATCGCCATCGCCCAGTTCTCGACCGCCTGCGAATGCTGCGCGCCGAAGCGCAGCCCGCCGCCGTTCCCCGTCTTCACGACGAGCGGGATCGTGACCTGACCGTCGGACATGTATCGGGTCTTGGCGATCTGGTTCGCGACGATGTCCCAGCACACGGCCAGAAAGTCCGAGAACATGATCTCCGCCACCGGACGCAGCCCCGTCATCGCGGCGCCCATCGCCGCGCCGAGGATCGCTTGTTCGGAGATCGGCGTGTCCCACACGCGATCGGGTCCGAAGCGCTCGAGCAGTCCGACGGTCGTCTTGAACACGCCGCCGGCGGCGGCGATGTCTTCGCCGAGGATCACGACGCTCGGATCGCGCTCCATCTCCTGCGCGACGCCCGCCGCGACGGCGTCGCGGTACGTCAGTTGCGCCACGCCGCGCCTCCGTCGGCCCACACGTTGGTCGTGATCGATTCGGGCGAGGGCGGCGGCCCGTTCTTCGCCTCCTCGGTGGCGCGGTCGACGAGCGCGAGCGCGGCGGCGTCGAACGCGTCGATCGCCTCCTGCGGGACGCCGTGCTCGCGCAGCCGCACCCGATACGTTTCGATCGGATCGCGCGCCAGCCACGCTTCGAGCTCGCCTTTCGGGCGGTATGCCGCGGGGTCGGCGCGCGAGTGCCCGCCGTGCCGGTAGGTCTTCGCCTCGATCAGCGAGGGCCCGCCGCCGCCGCGCGCGCGTTCGTACGCGGCCAGCGCCGCGCCGTAGCACGCATCGACGTCGTTGCCGTCGACGATCCACGACTCGAGGCCGTACGCCGCGGCCCGGTCGGCGGCGGGGTTCGGCACCGCGGTGACGCTCGCGATCGGCGTGTACTCCATGTAGAGATTGTTTTCGCAGACGAAAACGACCGGCAGCTTCCACACCGCGGCGAGATTCAGCGCTTCGTGGAAGGCGCCGATGTTCGTCGTCCCGTCGCCGAAAAAGCACACCGCGACCTGCTCCGTCCGGCGCAGCTTCGCCGACCATGCCGCACCGGCGGCGACGGGAAGGTGCGCGCCGATGATGGCATACGAGCCCATCGCGCCTTTCGACGCGTCTCCGACGTGCATCGAGCCGCCCTTGCCGTGGAGGACGCCGTTACCGCGGCCGAGCAGCTCCGCCATCACCGCGCCCGGTTCCGCGCCGCGCGCCAGCGTGTGGTTGTGGCCGCGGTACGTCGCGAAGCTCCAGTCGTCCGGCCGCATCGCGTGGGCGAATCCGGCCGCGATCGCTTCCTGTCCGAGCCCCAGGTGCGAGGTGCCCTTGACCAGGTTCTGCAGGAACAGATCGTGCGCGCGCTTCTCGAACAGTCGAAGGAAGATCATCGAGCGGTAGAGCGCCTCGCGCGTCGCGAGGTCGAGCGCCGGCGGCGCTGGTGCAACGGTGACGCTCATCGCGGGCGTCCCCCGAAATCGTACGCGTTCGTCACGAACAGCTCTTCGGCGGGGAAGCGCGTGATGATGCTCGGGCCGGTCGCGGTCACGACGATCTCCTCTTCGATGCGCGCGGCCGAGTAGCCGTCGGACGCCGGGCAGTACGTCTCGAGCGCGAACACCATCCCCTCCTGAATCTCCATCGGATGCTCCAGCGAGTTGAGCCGCGAGATCACCGGGCGCTCGTGCAGCGCGAGTCCGAGCCCGTGCCCGAACTGCAGCCCGAACGCCTCCATCTCGCTCGCGAAGCCGAACTCCTCCGCTTTCGGCCACGCGCGCGCCACGGCGTCGGTCGTCACGCCGGGGCGGATGAGGTCGATCGATCCGTCGATCCACTCGCGGCACCGCTTGTAGGCGTCGCGCTGCGCCGGCGTCGCGTAGCCGACGCTGAACGTGCGGTAATAGCACGTTCGGTAGCCGTTGAACGCCGACATGATGTCGAAGAACGCCTGATCGCCGGGCCGCACGAGGCGGTCCGAGAAGTTGTGCGGATGCGGGTTGCAGCGCTCGCCCGAGACCGCGTTGATCGACTCGACGTCGTCGGACCCCAGCTCGTAGAGCTTCTTGGTGGCGAGCGCGACGATCTGGTTCTCGCGCACGCCGGGCTTGAGCGCCTCGACGATGTCCTGATACGCGCCGTCGACCAGCGCCGCCGAGGTGCTGAGCAGCAAAATCTCGTCGCGCGACTTGATCTGGCGCGCGTCGTGCATCACCTGCTGGCCGTCACGCAGCGCGATCCCTTCGCGCTGCAGCGCGAAGAACAGCGGCGGCTCGACGATGTCGATCCCGAGCGGCATCCCCGCGACGCCGGCCTCGCGCAGCAGCGAGGCGATCTCGGCGGCGAAGCCTTCGAACAGGCCGGCGTCGGGCGAGATCGCGCCGCGCAGCCCCAGCAGACCCGCTTTCGAATCCTCCGGCCGGAGCCAGGGCGCGTAGAGCCGATGATGCTTCGCCGCCGATCCGAAGTCCCACACGATCGGCTCGCCCGAGCGCGTGAGCAGACACGAGCGCGTCATCTTGTCCCGCGACCACTCGCCGATCATCGTCGAGCTGACGTACCGGATGTTGTTGACGTCGAACAGCAGCAGCGCGCCGAGGTCGCTGGCGTCGAGCGCCGCTCGCGCACGCCCCAGGCGGTACGCGCGCAGTCGCGCGAAGTCCACGCGCTCCTCGAAGTCGACGCCCATCGGACCGGGCGCCGCGATCGGCCGCGTCAGAGCGCGCCCGTCGGACGGCGGGAGGGAGGTCTGCATCCGGAAGAACCTTCGTGAGGACGTGTGCAGGGAAGGCGAGTATACGTGACGTCCCCTCCGCCGCCCCGCCGCGTCCCGCTGCCGTCCGTGCTGCTGTTGCTCACCGTCGTCTCGGGGGTCGTGGACGCGATCAGCTACCTGCGCTTCGGGCACGTCTTCGTCTCGAACATGACCGGGAACACGGTGTTTCTCGGCTTCGCGGCGGCCGGCGCGCCGGGCCTCAGCGTCGCCGGCTCGCTCACCGCGCTCGCGTGCTTCCTCGCCGGCTCGTTCGCGGTGGGCCGGCTCGCCGCCGTGCTGCGCGGATACGGCCCGCGCGTCCTCGCCGTCTGCGTCGCGTGCGAGGCGCTCGTCGCCGCGCTCGTGCTCGGCGCGGTCGCGTTCGCCGGGCTGAACGAGAGCACGATCGCCGCGGCCATCGTCCTCTTCTCGGTGGCGATGGGCGCGCAGAATGCCGCCGCGCGCACCGTCGCGATCCCGGACCTCACCACGACGGTCATCACGCTGACCCTGACCGGCATCGCGTCGGATCTCGTGGCAGACCTCGCCGGCGGACGGGTCGGCGCACGGCTCGCCCGGCGCATCGCGGCCGTCGTCGCGATGCTGGCGGGCGCGTTCGGCGGCGCGATGCTCGTGCTCCACGCCGGGATCGTCCCGGCGCTGGCGCTGCTGGTCGCGCTGCTGATCGCGGCCGCCGCCCTCGCGTTGCCCCATGCCGCGGCGGAGCCGCCGCCCCGCGCGACGTAGCCCATGGACGTGACGAACGGCACGACGACGGCCCGGTGCTGCATCGCCGGGGGCGGACCGGCCGGGATGGTCCTCGGCTACCTGCTGGCCCGCGCCGGCATCGACGTGATCGTCCTCGAGAAGCACGCCGACTTTCTGCGCGACTTCCGCGGCGACACCGTGCACCCGTCGACGCTGCAGATCTTCGCCGAGCTGGGGCTGCTCGACGATTTTTTGCAGATCCCGCATCAGGAGCTGCGCCGGATCGGCGGCTCGATCGAAGGGACGCCGGTCACCATCGCGGATCTGCGCTACGTCCCGACGCGCTGCAAGTTCGTCGCGCTGATGCCGCAGTGGGATCTGCTCGACTTCCTGGCCGGGCGCGCGCGACGCTATCCGAACTTCCGGCTGCTGATGCGGACGCAGGCGATCGATCTGATCGAAGAGGGCGGACGCGTCGCCGGCGTGCGCGCGAACACGCCCGACGGTGACATCGCGATCCGCGCCGAGCTCGTCGTCGGCGCCGACGGCCGGCATTCCACGGTGCGCGCCCGCGCCGGACTCGAGTTCCGCGACTTCGGCGCGCCGATCGACGTGCTGTGGATGCGGCTCTCGAAGCGGCGCGACGAGCGGACGCAGGAGACGTTCGGCTATTTTCTCGGCGGCCGGCTGCTCGTCGCCATCGACCGCGGCGACTACTTCCAGTGCGGGTTCGTCATCCCGAAGGGCGGCTACGACGCGCTGAAACGCCGCGGGATCGAAGCGCTGCGCGCCGACATGGCGGCGGTCGCGCCGGCGCTTCGCGACCGCGTCGCCGAGCTGAAGGACTGGGGCGACGTGAGCCTGCTGACCGTCACCATCGACCGCCTGACGCGCTGGTATCGTCCGGGTCTCGTCTGCATCGGCGACGCCGCGCACGCGATGTCGCCGATGGGCGGCGTCGGGATCAACCTCGCAATTCAGGACGCCGTCGCGGCGGCGAACATCCTGGCCGCGACGCTGGCCGGGCGCGGCCCCGTCGGCGAGGCGCCGCTCGCCGCGATTCAACGCCGCCGCGAGTTCCCGACCAAGGTGACGCAGGCGCTGCAGGTCTTCGCCCAAGAGCGGATCTTCGCCGGCGTCTCGATGGACGTGCGGCCCTCGCCGCGCCGCGCACGGCTCCCGTTCGCGGTCCGCCTGCTCCGCGCGCTTCCGATCTTGCGCGCGATCCCGGCCTACGTGATCGGCGTGGGCGTCCGCCCCGAGCACGTCCACACCGGGGACGCGCGCGCCGCCGCGACACGATCCGGCGCATGAGCGCATACGTCGCGCTGCTCCGCGCGGTGAACGTCGGCGGACGGAACGCGATCGCGATGCGCGATCTGCGGCGCATGCTCGAGCAGGCCGGGCTGGAGGAGGCGCGCACGCTGCTGCAAAGCGGGAACGTCGTCTTTCGCGCGACCCGCGCGACGCCGGCGAAGCTCGAATCGCTGCTCGAAACGCAGACGGAAAAGCGGCTCGGCGTGCGCACCAACTACGTAGTGCGCTCCGCCGCCGAGTGGGACGCGATCGTCGCGGGAAATCCGTACGCGCGCGAGGCGCAGGACGACCCCGGCCGCCTCGTCGTGTACGCGCTGAAGCGCCCGCCGGCGACGCGCGCCGCGGACGCGCTGCACGAGGCGATCGCCGGTCCGGAGTATTTCGCGCTCGCCGACCGGCACGCGTACATCGTGTATCCCGAGGGACAGGGCAGATCGAAGCTCACCGCCGCGGTCATCGATCGCGCGCTCGGCGTCCGCGGCACGGCGCGCAACTGGAACACCGTCCTCAAGCTGCAGGCGATGGTGCAGGCCGCCGCCTGAGCCGAACGCGCCGCTAGATTCTGACGAGCCGCTCGACCGCCAGCTCGTCGGCGAGCGCGTCGAGGTCGGCGGCGACCGAGGCCAGCAGCGGAATGCCGCGGCGGCGGTTCGCGATCTCGTTCTCGTGCTCGATCTCGCCTGCCACGTAGACCCGCTCGCAACCGGGCGCGGCAGCGCTCTTCTTGAACATGCGCAGCTCGCGGTCGACTTCGATCTTGAACTCGTCGACGTCGCGGATCGCGTCGATGCGGATCGCGCCGAAGAAGTGCGAGGTGATCCCCGAGGGCGCCTCGGGACTCTCGACCAGCGTCAGCGCGTTGCCGAACCAGCCGGCGGCGAGGACGCCGGTGAGGATCTCGGCGAGCGCGCCGAGGCCGTACCCTTTGTGGCCGCCGTTCGCGGTGCCGTACCCGCCGAGCGGAAGCAGCGCGCCGTGATGGCGCGCCGCCGGATCGTTCGTCGGCCGGCCTTGCGCATCGACCGCCCAGCCGTCTTTGAGCACGAGCGCTTTGCGCTCGTAGACCTCGAGCTTTCCGTACGTCACGGTCGTCGTGGCGAAGTCCAGCACGAACGGCGGCTCCTCCCCAGCGGGGATCGCGAATGCGAACGGGTTCGTCCCCTGCATCTTCGCGCGCCCGAACGTCGGCGCCGCGAAGTGCGCCGAGTCGGTCGCGCAGATGCCGATCATGTCGTGCTCGAGCGCCATCATCGCGTAGTAGCCCGCGATTCCGAAGTGGTTCGAGTTGCGCACCGCGGTGAACGCGATCCCGCTGTCGCGCGCGCGCTCGATCGCCGAGATCATCGCGCGGTGCGAGGCGGGGTGCCCCAGTCCGTTCCCGGCGTCCAGCAGCATCGAGGCCGGCGTCTGGCGCTCGATCGTATACTGGGGCCGGGCGGCGATCCGGCCGTTCCGGATGCGGTCGACGTAGAACCAGCGCAGGCGCGCGACCCCGTGCGACTCGATCCCGCGGCGGTCCGCGGCGACGAGCACGTCGGCGACGATCCGCGCCTGCGCCTCGTCGACGCCGACGGCCGTCAGCGCGTGCACGACGAACGCGTGCAGCGCGTCTTCCGGGACGCGAACCTCTTCAGCCAACGAACGTCACCACCGAGCGAAGCGATGCACCGGGCGGGTCACGCCACGGTGAACCGCTCCAGCTTCTCGATACCCAGGCGGCCGGCCATCGCGTCGATCGCGTCCCAGACCTTCGGATCGATCGGGACGCCTTCGCGGCGGTAGCGCTCGGTGAACTCGCGCTCGGGCGTCCCGGCGACCGCCACGCGCTCCGCGCCCGGCGCGGGCGCGCTTCGCTCGAACATCCGCAGCTCGCGGTCGAGATCGCGCGCGAACCCGCCGGCCTCGCGCAGCGCGTCGACGCGGAACGCGGCGAAGAAATGGCCGACGATGCCGCCGTGCATCCCGATCTCGGGCACGTCGGCGGCGGTGCCGAACGCGCCGCCGGCCAGCACCCCGCACAGGATGTCGACGAGCGCGCCGAGGCCGTAGCCCTTGTGCCCGCCGTTCGCGGTCCCGTAGCCGCCGAGCGGGAGCAGCGCGCCGCTCGTCTTCGCGGTCGCAGGATCGAGCGTCTCGCGGCCTTCGGCGTCGACCGCCCAGCCCGGCTTGAGCGGCTTCGCCTTGCGGTCGCTCACCTCGAGCCGTCCGAACGTCACGCCGGTCGTCGCCATGTCGAGCACGAACGGCGGATGCTCGCCGGCCGGGATCGCGACGGCGATCGGATTGGTCCCGGTCGTCTTCTTTCGGCCGAACGTCGGAACGGCCAGGTGCGTCGAGTTGGTCATCGACACGCCCATCAAGCCGTGCTCGAGCGCCATCATCGCGTAGTACGCCGCGATCCCGTAATGATTCGAGTTGCGCACGGTCGCGAACGCGAGGCCCTGCTCGCGCGCCTTCCCGATCGCCCGGCGCATCGCCGCGATCCCGGCGGGATGACCGAGGCCGTTCCCGGCGTCGAGCGCGAACTGCGTCGGGCCGTCGGCCAGCACGGTGTACGCCGGGCGCGCGTTCACCACGCCGGCCTCGATGCGGCGAACGTAGAACGTCTCGAGCCGCGCGATCCCGTGCGACTCGACGCCGCGCAGATCGGCGGCGACCAGGACGTCGGCGACCTCGCGCGCGTCGGACTCGCGCACGCCGACCGCGGTCAGCGCGCGCTCGACGAAGGCGCGCTCCGACGCTTCATGGGTGCGGATCTTGGAGGGCTCCTCGCCGATCATTCGCGCTCGCTCGCCACGGAGCCGGTGATGCGGTCGAGCGCCGCGGCGCGCCGCTCGAGCGCGGCGCCGGGTTGGGGCAGGGCCGCCGGTTCGCCGGCGGCCCGGCCGGCGACGACGGTGGCGACTGAGCCTATCATGGTTGCTCTTCGAGTCCTCTCCGCAGCGCAGTTGTTCGCGCATGCGACGATATCATGCGATCGGTATTCGGGACCGCCGGCGCTCGCCCGCGAATCGGCCCCGCCTCTCGAGGCCGGCGCATCGGCCGAGACGGCGGCCCCGCGCGGCGCGCACAGCACATCGTAGGTCCAGCGCTCCGAGCGGAACCGCCGGGCCGCCACGCGAGCGTGGACGCCGCGCGGTAGGGTGTGCTCCCCATACCTCTCGCCGCGGCGCCCGGCTAGTCTACGAGCACGATGAAGACGCGCTCAAGGGCCGGGGGTCCGACCCGTTTCGCGCTCGCCGCCGCGCTCGGCGTTACCGCGCTGTTCGTCGCCGCGTGCAGCACGCGCACGTCCGCCGTACCGCCGGCGCGGCACGCGGGCGCGACGCCGGCCCCGACCGCGACGCCGGTCGCGAGCGGGACGCTGCTCCCGATCGCATCGGTGAGCGCGGCGATCGCGTCGGTCGGCTCGTACTACCAGAGCCTTCCGCACACGAGCGTGAGCAGCGACCTCCAGTCGCTCGCGAGCCACATGGTGTCGTCCGGGCAGTACAAGACGGCGGTCGTGTCGCCGGGCGGGATCACGGCGACGCTTCCCGACGGCGAGCTGACCCTCGTCTTCGCGGACGCGCCGGAAGACGTCGCGCCGAAGCGCGGTTCCGCCGCGCGCATCGCGGCGCTGCGGCGGCCGCAATCCCAGGTGAGCTTCACCGGGCCGCCCGCGCCGCACAGCTACGTGTTCCTCTTCGACGACGCGGACGCTGACTTCTCGCCGCAGACGGACGCGGCGTGGGGTCACGCCCTGCAGACCGAGTCGTTCACGAACGCCGGCACGCACCAGGCGATCCCGGACTATAGCGTCTCGGCACAATCGGCCTCGCTCGCCGGCATCGCGGCTTTCGGCACGCAAGGCTACGCGCTCGACTACTTGAGCATCTCGACGCACGGGATGGTCGCGAACATCGCGCCCGGCGGGTCGTCGGCGACGCAGTATCAGTATTACCTGCAGTCGACCACGCCGATCGCGCAGCGCAATCAGTACGTCGGCGACATCGCCTCGAAGCGCGTCGCGCTCGCGGTCACGCTGATCAACGGAGCGGGTCCGACGACGTTTCCGGTGAGTCTGGCGTTCAGCCCGTCATGGCTCACCGCGCACGTGAAGTTCAACCCCGGCGCCGTCGTCAACTTGCTCTCGTGCTTCGGTGCGAGCCCGCTCGTCCTCGGCGACAACGGCACGGTCTTCCTCAATGCGAACGTCGGGCGCTGGTACGGCTGGACCAAGGCGGTCGGGATCATCGACGACTACGTGACCTGGTCCTTCGGCCTCGATCGTCTGATCGGCGAGCAGAGCCCGGCGATCGACGAGATGGATCAGCTCGCGTCGCAGCGCGTTCCGGCGCAGCGTCCGTTTCCGCTCGACGACGTCTATGCGGCGATGCAGACCGAGACGCGAAGCGGTCCGATTCAAACGAAGAACGAGCCGTATGCCGTTTCGGACGTCGGCTACCAGCCGAACGCGGCGTTTCCGCCCGCCGCGGACGGGACCGCGGCCCGGCTGATCGTCACCGACTTCGGCTACGAAAACCTCGCCGGAGCGCCCGCGATCTATGCGATGCCCTCGATCGCGACCATGTCGGTCGCCGAAACGCCGGCGAACGGCACGCTGACGATCAACGGCCGGTTCCCGCCCGACGAGGGAAGCGTCGGAATCCTCGATGCGAACGGTCAGCACGCGCTCCCGGTCTCGAGCTGGACGACGACGAAGATCACCGCGACGATCCCCGCGAGCGGTCCCGCGTCGGCCGGTCTCGTGCAGGTCTTCTCGGCGCCGAGCCTCGCCGGGATCGCGAGCAACGCCGCGCCGCTGACGCAATGGTCGGGCGTGCTCACCTATCAGGAAAACGACTCGCTGACGAACATGGGCGGCGTCGACGGCGTCGGGAGCGGGTCGCTCACGGCGAAGTTTAACCTCACGTTCCGCAGCGACGTGCATCCGACCGTTGCGCAAATCGACACGCCGCCGGCGCCGCAGAACTTGGCCTTCGCGAACGTCGAGGGGAACTCGAGCGCGTCGGTGACGGCGGTGCAGGGAAGCTTCACGTCGTCGGAAGGGACGCCGCCGCCCGCGACCGCGTCGATCACGCTCTCCCAGGTCGCGCCGCTCACTCCGCAAGCGTTGCCGCTCACGCCGGGGACGTTCATCGCCGGCGCCTACGCGAATCAGCCCGCGCCGTGCAACGACGGCCTCGCGGGTCCGGAGAACGACGCGACGACGATCTTCTGCCCGGCGTTCGGATTCTTTCCGCCCTTCGTGGGGATCTGCACGGAAAATCCCGACGACTCGAACCTCTGCGGCGACAACCTGACCTTTTCGCCAGTCGGCAGCTTCGGCGCTCCCTCGCTCAACGATCCGGGCATCGTGACCTTCACGATGGACCCGTCGACCTACGCGATCGCGGTGAACGGGCCCGACACGACCTTCACCCGCACGTTCCACGGCGACGGCGCCTGGCCGGCCGACGCATCGGTCAGCGGGACGATCGACCGCCCGCAATTCGCGCCGGCCTCGTCCACGCCGGCGATGCGCCTGCGCGCCGGATCGCCGGGCGCGTCACGCAGCGCGGCTTCGGATCGAGGACCTGCGGCGGCACGTCGACCGTGACGCGCTTCGCCGCGGCTCAGCGCGCGGCGAGGCGCTCCACGACGCGCGCCAGCAGCCGGTCCGCGGCGTACTCGTCGAGTCGCGCGCGGTCGTAACACAGGCTGAGCCAGCAGCGGCCGTCGACGATCGCGCCCGGCGCGAGGATCGCCGGCTCGCCCGGCGCGATCAGCGGAAAGGCGAGCAGCGTCCCGGTCGCCCCGACGTTGGTCACCGTCGCGGCGGCGTTGCCGACGTCGTTCGGCGTGAGCGCGTTGCGCCGCGCGCGCTCGACGAGGTCGGCGATGCGGACCCCGATGTCGTGCGGCGAGGCGTCGCGTGCGTCCGGGACGACGGGCACCACGAGACCGCCCGGAACCTCGACCGCGATCCCGATGCGGTCCGCCTCCAGCGCGCGCGCGAAGGCTTGCACGAAGAACGCGGTCCACGTCACGCCGTGCCGTACGATCGCGCGCAGATCGGCCTGCCGCGCGCACGCGCCTTGCGCGATCGTCGCGCGCGCCTCGGTCATCCGCTCCGCGATGCGCCGGCGCATCGGCGTGAGCCCGCCGTGCGCGGCGTCCGGCGGCGCGAGCGGGCGCGAGATCGCGGTGTGCTCGATCGGCGGCTGCGCGTGCGGCGACGACGCGATCCCGGGCGCCGCGGCCGTCTCGCCGCCGGCGAAGCGCGCGAGCAGCTGTCCGACCTCGGCCCGTTCGCCTTCCGCCACCAGGATCTCGGCGAGCACGCCGTCGTGCGGCGACTCGACGTCGGTGTTGACTTTGTCGGTCTCGACCGCGAACAGCGGCTCGCCCTTGCGCACGCGCTCGCCGGGCTTCTTGTACCACGCGGAGACGACGCCGTCGACCAGCGTGTCGGCGAGACGCGGAAACTCAACGTGCACGAACGGCCTCCGGCGCCGCTCGGCGTTCGAGCGCGCTCTTGAACGTGGCCAGGAAACGGCCGACTTCGGCGCCGTCGACGGCGCGATGGTCCACGGCGCACGCGACGTAGGCGCGGCCGCCGCGCACGGCGCCGATGCGGACCGCGGCCGTCTGCCCGGGGCGGACGAACGGGATCGCCAGGTCGCTGCCGTCCTTACCGTAGTCGACGAGCGTGATCGTCCCGCGCGCGCCGGCCGGCGAAGACGGGCCCAGATCGAGGTCGACGACCACGTCGGGATGCTGCGCGATCCCGCTCCAGGAGAACGTCGCGTTGCACGACGGATGCGCGCGCGCCGCTTCGGCGAGCGCGTCGACCGCCATGCGCAGGTGCTCCTCGGGGATCGCGACGTCGATCACGCTCGACGCCTGCGGGATCGCGGGATCGAACGCCTCCGCGGCACGCGCGTTCCCCGACGGCATGCGGTCGACGAGCCGGACGAGCGCCTCGCGGATCGTCGCGCGATTCGGGAGCACCGCGTCTTCGAGCACGTCGTCGACCGGGATCCCCGGGATGTCGGGCATCGCGACCCGGACGGGCGGGACGTCGAGGACTCCGGCCTCGGCGGCGATCGCGCACAGCTCCGCGCCGAGTCCCATCGTCACGGTGTCCTCGTGCACGACGCAGAGCCGGCGCGTCTTCTCCAGCGAGGCGAGGATCGTCGCGCGGTCGAGCGGGAGCAGCGTGCGCAAGTCGACCACCTCGACGTCGATCCCCTCCGCGGCGAGCGTCTCGGCGGCGGCGAGCGACTCGTGCAGCATCATCCCATACGCGAGCACCGTCGCGTCGCGTCCGTCGCGCGCGACGCGCGCCTTCCCGATCGGCACGACGTACTCGCCCTCCGGGACGTCGCCGCGGATCGCCCGATACGTGCGTTTGTGCTCGAGCACGAGCACGGGATCCGGATCGCGGATCGCCGCGATCAGCAGTCCTTTCGCGTCGGCCGGCGTCGAGGGCGCGACGACTTTCAGACCCGGCGCGTGCGCGTAGTACGCCTCCACGCTCTGCGAATGGTACGGGCCGCCGCGGAAGCCGCCGCCGTACGCGGTGCGCAGCACCATCGGGCAGGTCCAGTCGCCGCCGGTGCGCCAGCGAATTTTCGCCGCCTCGCCGACGAGATGGTCCATCGACGCGTGGATGAAGTCGGCGAACTGGATCTCGGCGACCGGCCGCATCCCGCGCATCGCGAGGCCGACCGCGACGCCCGCGATCGACGTCTCGGCCATCGGCATGTCGACGACGCGCCGGCCGCCGAACCTCGCGAACAGTCCGTCGGTGGCGCGGAACACGCCGCCGAGCCGGCCGACGTCCTCGCCGAGGATCATCACGCGCTCATCGCGTTCCAACTCGAAGGCGAGCGCCTCGCGCACCGCCTCGATCACCGTGAGCTCGCGCATCGCCGAACCGCCGCTCATGCGTAGGCGTGCTCCAGCACGGTCGCCGGATCGCCGAGCGGCTGCGCTTCGGCCCACTCGGCCGCCTCTTCCGCGACGGCGGCGGACTCCGCGTCGACGCGCGCCGCGAACGCCGCATCGACGAGCGCGCGCGCCCGCACCAGCGGATCGCACGCGGCACGCGCCGCCTCGACCTCGGCGCGGTCGCGGTAGCGCGTGTCGTCGTCGTTCGAGGTGTTCGGCATGAAGCGCACGCACGCGGCGTCGATCAGCGTCGGGCCGCCGCCGGCGCGCGCGCGTGCGAACGCCTCGCTCGCCGCCGCGTGCACCGCTTCGACGTCGCTGCCGTCGACCGCGATCCCCGGCATCCCGTAGCCGGCGGCGCGCTCGACCAGCGTCTCGGTCGCGTATTCCAGCGCGCGCTCCACCGACTGGGTCCAGCCGTTGCGATGAACCACGAAGACGCACGGCAGCGCGTGGATCGCGGCGAGGTTCATCGCTTCGTGCACCTCGCCTTTCTGCGCGCCGCCGTCGCCGAACGCGATGACCGTGACGCTGCCGTCGCCGAGCAGCTTCGACCCCCACGCGCAGCCCACGCCGTGCGTGCAGTGGTTCGGCTGCGGCCCCTGCTGCGAGAGCACGTGGAGGCTGCGCGACCCGAAGTGCGCGTACGGTTGGCGCCCGGCGGCGTTCGGATCGGACGGGCGCGAGAAGAAGCACAGCATCACGTCGCGGGCCGGCATCCCCAGCGCGAGGAGCGCGGCGAGATCCCGATAGTGCGGAGCGAGCCAGTCCACGCCGCGCTTCATCGCGAGCCCGTAACCGGCGCCGATCGCCTCGTGCCCGCTGCACGGGACGGCGAAGTGCGCGCGGCCCGCCCGCGTGAGCCGCCACATCCGCTCGTCGAGCGCCCGGGCGAGCGCGAGCGTGCGATATGCCCGCTCGCGCTGCGCCTGCGTCAGCGCCATGCGCCGCTGCTTCTCGGGTCTACTTCGCGATCGTGAACTTGCCGTTCTCGATCTGGGTGAGGACGAGCGAGTCGCCGGAGAGTCCGTTGTGGTCGGTCGGCGAGATGCGGAACGTCCCGGTGACGCCGGAGTACGTCGTGTGCTCGAGCGCATCGCGCAGCTTCGCGCCCTCGCCGCTCTTCGCGCGCTGCAGCGCGTCCTTGATGACGTAGACGGCGTCGTAGCCGAACCCGCCGAAGATGCTCACCGCGCCGTCCTTCGGATATTGCTTGAGGAAGTCTCCGATGTAGTGCTGCAGCACCTTCTTCTGCGGGTCGTTGTTCGGCAGCAGATCGGCGACGTTGATCTTCGTGCTCGCGATGTAGGCGCCGTTGAGCGCGCCGCCCGCCTGGGTGAGGAAGATCCCGGTCGCCGCGCCGTCCGAGTAGTAGATCGGATACGGCAGGCTCAGCTCGCGGTACGCCTTGATGACGACGTTCGCCGACGGCAGCGTCGTCCAGACCACGACAGCCTGCGGGTTCGCCGACTTCACGTGCGTGAGCTGCGTCGTCGCGTCGCTCGCGTTCGCCGCGATCGCGTCCTGCGAGACGAGCTGGAACGCGCTGCCGCCGGCTTGCTGGAAGTGCTGCATCCCGGTCTTGCCGTAGTCGTCGTCGCGGTAGACGAAGCCGAGCTTCGTCTCGTTGCGCTTCTTCAGGTAGCCCTGGATCAGCATCGCGACGTGCGTGTCGGTGATCGGCATCTTGAAGATCCACTTGTGCTCGGCGACCGGATCGATGACCTGAGCGCTCGACGCCAGCGAGATCAGCGGGATCGACGCACCTTGCACGACCGGGATCATGGCCAGCGAGGTCTGCGTCAGCGACGAGCCGATGATCGCGATCGGATGCTTGTCGAGCAGCTGGCGCACCGCGTTGACGGCGGTCGTCGCGTTCGACTCGTCGTCGAGGACCTGAACGGTGAGCTGGTGGCCGTTGACGCCGCCCGCTTTGTTGATCTCGTTGACGGCCATCTCGATGCTGTCGGCTTCCGGGCGCCCGAGCGAGGAGCCGGGGCCGCTCTCCGAGACGACGGCGCCGATGAAGTAGGGCTCGTTCGCGGCGAGCGCGGCGTGCCGCGGCGCGAGCGAGCCGGTCAAAACGAGCCCGAGCGCGATCGTGCCGAGCCGAGCGATGGTCGAACGCATCAAGACCTCCTCCGGATGAATGCGATGGGTCGCGCACGTCTGCGCCCGCTCATTCGTGCGACTCCAGGTAGACGTGCTTCGCGGAGCGCGCAAGCTCCTCGGACGACTCCGTGCCGACGATGCGGCCCCGCTGCATCAGGTACGCCCGGCCGCAGATCCGCGCGGCGAGCCGGAGATTCTGCTCGACGAGCACGATGGTCACGCCGCGCTCGGCGAGCCGGGCCAGCGTGCCGAAGATCTCGGCCCGAATCTTGGGCGCGAGGCCGAGGCTCGGCTCGTCGAGGAGCAGCAGCTCGGGCTTCGCCATCAGCGCGCGGCCGATCGCGACCATCTGCTGCTCGCCGCCCGAGAGCGACCCCGCGACCGCGTCGCGATAGCGGACGAGCGGCGGAAACAGCTCGAACACCGCGTCGAGGTCGCGCTGCAGCTCGGCGCGCGGCGGCCGGCGCGCGTACGCGCCCAGCATCAGGTTCTCGCGCACGGTGAGCGGCGCGAAGACGCCTCGGCGCTCGGGGCACAGGCCGACGCCGCGGTGGGCGAGCCGGTCGGGCGAGGCGCCCGTCACGTCGACGCCGTTGACGCGCACGCGGCCGGAGACCGGCGGGATCAAGCCGGTGATCGAGCCGACGAGCGTCGTCTTCCCCGCCCCGTTCGGGCCGACGATCGCGACGGTCTCGCCGCGCGCGACCGTGAGGCTCGCGTCCCAGAGCACTTGCACGCGGCCGCGGATCGTCGAGACGTTCTCGACCTCGAGCATCGCGGGCGCGCTCATTCGAGCTCGTCCCCGATGTACGCGTCGATGACGACCGGATCGCGCGCCACCTGCTCGCCGTCGCCTTCGGCGATCTTGCGCCCGTGATCGAGCACGACGACCCGGTCGGCGACCGCGAGCAGCTCGCCGACGGCGTGCTCGACGAGCAGCACGCCGATTCCGGCCGCGCGCGCGCCGCGGATCGAGGCGAGGACCGCGTGCACTTCGTCGGGATTCAGCCCGGAGAGCGGTTCGTCGAGCAGCAGCATGGTCGGCGCGAGCGCGAGCGCGCGCGCCAGCTCGAGGAGACGTTCTTCCCCGAACGCCAGCGTCTCGGTCGCGCGATCGGCGAGATGCCGGATCCCGGCCCGCTCGAGGAGCGCGTCGGCCTCTTCGCGGAGCGCGCGGTCGACGCCGCGACGCAGCGGCGAGCCGAGCCCCGAGCTGACGAGCGCGCGCAGCGGCGCGGGCGGGTAGCGGCGGCCGAACTCGCGCGCGGCGAGCGCGACGACGACGCTCTCGCGCACCGTCAGCCCCCAGAACATCACCGGCGTCTGGAACGTCCGCGTGACGCCGAGCGACGCGACGTGGTCGACGCTTTTTCCGCTCAGCACGACGTCGTTCAGCGTGACGGTACCCGCGGTCGGCCGCTGCACGCCGCTGATCACGTTGAACAGCGTCGTCTTGCCGGCGCCGTTCGGCCCCATCACGCCGAGCACGTCGCCGGCACGCGCGCTGAACGTCACGTCGTCGAGCGCGAGCACGCCCCCGAAACGCATCGAGACGTTTCGTACGGCGAGCGTCGCCGCGGCCGCCGCGGTTTCGGCCGCCGCCGTCATGCGCGCCGCACCGCGCGCCCGAGCAGCCCTTGCGGGCGCAGCAACAGCACGAGCACGAGGATCAGAAACCCGACGCCTTGCTCCCAGCCGGTCGACACCAGCCCGCCCGCAACCTTCTCGACGATGCCGAGGACGAAGCCGCCGACGAGCGCGCCGGGGAGGCTGTCGAGCCCGCCGAGCACGGCGGCGACGAACCCGGCGAGGCCGAGCGTCAGCCCCATGTCGTACGTCGCGCCGGTGATCGGCGCGACCACCACGCCGCCGAGCCCGCCGATCGCCGCCGCCGCGACGAAGCTCCAGAAGGCGAACGTGCGCAGCGGGATGCCGAACGTCGAGGCGATCGGCGGGTTCGCCACGGCGGCGCGCACCGCGGTCCCCGCGTAGGTGTGCCGGAAGAACAGATAGAGCAGCACGAAGACGATGGCGTCGGTGCCGAGCACCCACGCCGCCTGCGGCGGAAGCACGCCGCCGAAGATCTGAATCGCGCTGCCCGAGCTGAACGCGTTCAAGGCGAGCGGATTCGTCCCCCAGGCGAAGAGTCCGACGCCGCGCAGCGCGACGTCGAGGCCGAGCGTGATGAAGATCAGCGTCACGCCGGTCGCCGCGCGCGCCGGACGGATCGCGCACAGATAGCAGAGCCCGCCGGCGACGGCCGCGACGGCGACCGCGATCACCGCCGCGCCCGGAGGCGGCATTCCGCCCGTGGCGAGCGACGACGCCGTCATCGCGCCGATCATCGCGAACTCGCCTTGCGCGAAGTTGATGATTCCCGTCACCTGGTAGATGAGGACGAAGCCGGCCGCGACGAGCGCGTAGATGGCGCCCACCACGACGCCGGCGAGCACGTACTGCCAGATCGCCGAGATCACGCGCGCGCCTCGGAGAGACGGCTCACCAGCCCGCGCGGCAAGAGGATCAGCATCGCGATCAGGATCGCGCCCAGGAAGAACGCCTGGAAGTCGCCCCGCGCGCTCGGCAGGACGATCGGGACGACGGTCTGCAGCGCTTGCGTGAGCGCGACGACGATCGCCGCGCCGACGACCGCTCCCCACAGCGTGCGCATCCCGCCGATGACCGACATCAGCACGAAGTTCACCGAGAGCAAGAAGCCGAACTGCGTCGGGTCGATGTACGACTGGTACGACGCGTACACGCCGCCGGCGATTCCGGCGTACGCGCCGGCGAGCACGAAGATCTGGCGCTTCAGCCGCTCGCTGTCGACGCCGAGCGTCTGCGCGCCGAGCTCGCCGTTCGCGATCGCGATCAGCGTCCGGCCGAAGGTCGAGCCGACCAGGTTCCCCGCGAACCAGATCGCGATCAGCACGAGCAGCCAGGCGAGAATCGCGTACGCGCGCGGATCGAACAGGTACCCGCCGGCCGCGAACCCCGGGATGTCCTTGATCCCCGAGGACCCGCCGACGAAATCCGACTCGTTGAAAGCGACGGCCACGACGATCCCCAGCGCGAGCGTCGCGAGGGCGAGCAGGTTCTCGCGCAGCCGCAGCACGACGAAGCTCAGCACGTAGGCGACCAGTCCGGCCAGCACGGCGCCCGCGATCGTTCCGAGCCACGGCGTCAGGTGCGCTCGGGTCGCGAGCATCGCCGACGTGTACGCGCCGACGCCGAAGAACGCCGCCTGCCCGAGCGAGACTTGGCCGCCGTAGCCCATGAAGAGGTTCAGGCCGAGCGTCACGAGCGCGTAGAGGCCGACCAGCGTGACGAGCCCGGTGTAATAGGAAGGGACGAACCAGACCGCCGCCGCGACGACCACGAGCACGATGAGGGCGATTCGAGCGTACGCGAGACCGGAGCCCAGGAACAACCTCCCGCCAGGCGAGCGAACGGCGATGGAAACGTCGTCCGAATTCTCCCCGGCCGAACCGGCAAATCCTTGTCGGCCGTCGAAGGAACGCGACGTGACGACGGCTTCGCTCGCACGCCCGTGGAATCTGCGCGGCGTCTCGCTCATGGCCTTCGCGCACGGCGCGAGCGACCTCTACTCCGGCATCCTGCCGTTCGTCATCTTCTACGACGTCGCGCGCGCGGGGCTCCCCGCGTGGTGTCAGGGCGCGCTCGCGTTCGCATGGTACCTGACGAGCTCGATCGCGCAGCCGCTCGTCGGCGCGTACAGCGATCGTCGCGGACGCTGGTGGTTCTTGCCGGCGTCCGTCGCGTTGACCGCGATCGGCGTCTCGGCGACGCCGGCGGCGCGCTCGCTCGTCGTGCTCGTCGCGTGCGTGGTGCTCGGCGGCCTCGGCTCGGCGGTGATGCATCCCGAGGCCGGACGGTATTCCTCGCTGCTCGGCGGCGCGAAGCGCGCCTCGGCGATCTCGATCTTCCAGATCGGCGGGCAGGTCGGCTACGGGATCGGCCCGCTCGTCGCGGCGGCGCTCCTCGCGCACGCGGGGACGAGCGCGGCGTTCGCGATGGCGATCCCGGGCATCGTCGCGGCGATCGCAGTCGCGGCGGTGATGCCCGCGTTCGCGCGCGACGCGGACGCCGCAGCGCCGCGGCGCGCCGCGCCGGGCGACGCGGCGCGCGCGGCGGTCGACCGCCCGGCGATCGTGCTGCTCGTCCTCAGCACGGCGCTGCGCTATCTGGTCGGCGCCTCGTTCGCGTACTACCTGCCGAACCTGCTCACCGCGCGCGGCCTCCCGCTCACCGCGACCGGCGCCGTGGTGACCGGCTTCCTCGTCGCCGCGGCGATCGGCTTGTACGCGGGCGGCGCCGGCGCCGACCGCTTCGGCCACGCGCGCGTCGCGGTGATCGGGCTGATCGCCTCGGTGCCGCCGCTGCTGCTCGGCCTGCTGCTGCACGGGCCGCTCGCGGTGGCGATGCTGCTCGCCGGAAGCGCCTTGCTCTCGGTACAGAACGCGCCCGGCGTCGCGCTCGCGCAGGCGCTGCTCCCGCGCAACCTCGGCACCGCGCTCGGCCTGATGAACGGCGTCGCGTTCGGCATCGGTTCGCTCGGCGTGGCGCTGGTCGGCGTCGTCGTGACGCGATCGGGCCCCGACGCCGCGCTTACCGCCGCCGCGTTCGCACCGATCCTCGCCGCGCTCGCGTACGTCGTCGTGGCGCGACGCCGCGCCGGCATCGCCGCGTAGCGCCGCGCAGTCCGCCGTGGGCGTCAACGGACCGGGCGGTTCCCGCGCAGACGACGGCGCCGCGGCGGTCTCGCGCGACGCCGTCACGGCCGCGCACGCGACGATCGTGCCGTTCGTACGGCGCACGCCCGTGCTCGAAGTGCTCGGCACCGACGCCGGGCTCGCGCGCGGTTCGCTCGCGCTGAAGCTGGAGTCGCTGCAGGTCTCCGGCTCGTTCAAAGCACGCGGCGCGTTCGCGAACTTGCTGCTGCGCGCCGTTCCGGACGCCGGCGTCGCGGCCGCCTCCGGCGGGAATCACGGCGCGGCGGTCGCGTACGCCGCGATGCGGCGCGGCGTCCGCGCGAAGATCTTCGTCCCCAGCGTGTCGTCGGCGACGAAGGTCGAGCGCATTCGCGCCTACGGCGCGCACCTCGTCATCGTCGGCGACCGCTACGGCGACACGGTCGACGCCTGCGCCGACTACTGCCGGGAAACCGGCGCGCTCGACGTGCACGCCTTCGATCAGCGCGAGACCCTGCTCGGCACCGGGACGATCGGGCGCGAGATCGAGGAGCAGATCGGCGGCGTCGACACCGTCGTCGCGGCCGTCGGCGGCGGCGGCTTGATCGCGGGGATCGCTTCGTGGTTCGCCGGAACGCCGGTCCGCGTCGTCGGCGTCGAACCGCGCGACGCTCCGACGCTCACCCGGGCGCTGGAAGCGGGCGGTCCCGTCGACGCGCCGGCGAACAGCGTCGCGAACGACTCGCTCGCGCCCGCCCGCGTCGGCGCGCTCGTGTACCCGATCGCCCGCGACCACGTCGAGCGCGTCATCCTGGTCGACGACGACGACATCCGCGACGCGCAGCGAGCGCTGTGGCACGCCGCGAACGTCGTCGCGGAGCCCGGCGGCGCCGCCCCGTTCGCGGCGCTGCTCTCCGGGCGCTATCGGCCGGCGGACGGCGAACGTGTCTGCGTCGTGGTCAGCGGCGGAAACAGCACCGCCGTGGGCTTCGGTCCGGTCTGAGCCGGGCGATGCGCACCGTCGCGCTCGGGCGTGTGCGGCCGTGACGGCGACGTGCGTCGTCGTCGGCGGCGGGGTCGTTGGAGCGAGCGTCGCGTATCACCTCGCGGCGCGCGGCGTGCGCGGCGTGGTCGTGCTCGATCGTGCTGCGGCCCCCGGCATGGGAAGCACGGGCCGCGCGACGGGAGGCTTTCGCGTGCAGTTCCCG
>Ga0209810_1000812_pt1 | contig 57350 bp, 64 predicted proteins | sample Coa_R1_7_FD_187159 | JGI IMG/M metagenome (GOLD analysis project Ga0209810, IMG submission 187159) | Surface soil microbial communities from Centralia Pennsylvania, which are recovering from an underground coalmine fire - Coalmine... | ecosystem: Environmental > Terrestrial > Soil > Unclassified... | reverse complement strand
CATCCCTCCCTTCGGTTTGGCTTTCCTCATCCCCGAAGGGGAGCACCGGTGGCCCTTGTTGTCAAGAGGGCCTTCTCAGCGGACCTCCACCGCTACCGGTTTTACACCACGTCCTGGGACTCTAATCACGAGCAGGTGGTCCATCTTCATGCGCTCGAGGAGCGTGGTCAGCTCCATTGGGCCACCTCCTCGTAGACCGCCAGCGGCCGCTGCTCGACCGCCAGGGTGCGTGCCACAGCGCCTCGTGGTGGTCGGGGGCGGTCGCCCAGCCGGAGGCGGGCGTGCAAGGTGTGCTGGGCCACGCACTCCTCGCCGGCGTAGACGGCCAGATGCCCGTCGAGGGTGATCCGGACTCGGACGAGCTGTCCGGCGAGGGCCGCGGGCACGCTGTAGCGATTGCCCCGCACCTCCCCGGAGGCGTCCCAGCCGACCCGGCGGAGCTCCCAGTACGCCGTGTCGTACCGCCGCGGCGGTAGCGGACGCAGGTGGGGCGCCTCGCGGGCAAACCGCTCGGCGACGACTTCCCCGACAGTGCCGTGGACGCGCTGGTCGGCCTCCTCGCGCAGCCACTGCTCTGCGAGCTGATTGAGATGGTCCCCGCTGTCGAAGCTCCGATAGCGGACGAAGAAGTGCTGCGTGATGTACCCGACGTTGCGCTCGTCCTTCCCTTGGTCTGGGCCCGGGCCAGGCGACAGGCCCGCGGGGTGAAGCCCTAGGGGCCAGCCAGGTCGAGGAACCGGGGATGAAACTCCACCGCGCCGCGACGGCGGTGCACGAGGACGGCAGCCTTCTGGTTATCGATCAGGACCTCGTCGGGCACACCTGGGACTGTGTGAGCTCACGCACACATATGATACGCACACATATAACAAGGAGGGATGCGCATCTTTTTGTGCAAAAGTTAGGTAGCTAGAGAAGACCTTCAATCAACGTTCGCCATCTTGCCGGTCATCCGGAATTCCTAAGGGAGCCTTAGAACTCTTGATATGCCCACGCCTCTCTCCTCCGGCACGAGGTCCCTCTGGAGCGGGCACCGGTCGGACCTCCGTCTGCGACAGGACTTCGGGGAGCGTAATAAGAAGCCTTGCAACGTCAACAACTGAGCTCGAATCAGTACTCCCCTTGACAGCCGGGGGCTTCACGAGAGCCACGGGAGCTCGCCGATCCAGTCTCGGTGCTACAGTCGATCGGGGGTGAACCGGCCGGGAAGGCAAAGCCGGAGTAGCTATGCGGGGTCCTATTACCCTGCCCTGGGACGGGATCCGTGTTTTCAAGGAGGAAGGGCGCAACTCGGGTCCAATCGGATTCTCCCTTACCCGTATGCCCGATGCGGATTCGGTATCAGGAATCACGAAGAAAGTCCGCGGGGAACTCGCAGGCTGGATACCAAGCATCGACTGGCCCGGCGGCGTGAGGGTGGCGGCTGCGGCAACAACCGTCAATAAGCCGAGCCCCGCAGTTATTGCACGCATCATTGTGCGGCCCCCTTCCGTGTCATAGTTATTTTGCCCAACCACTCACCCTCTGTAAACAGTGTAATTCCCTCAAAATCCCGGTCAGGGAAGATGGCAAGGATCGTTCATCAGAACGGCTCGTTCCAGTCGCTTTCTAGCTACCTGACATACCAATCCACGGGGCTCGGACCCTGCAGCAGTAGAGACTCACGCAACAATGGGATTGACGAACCTCCTGCGGCCAGCTCAAGTAGCCTCCGCCTCCTCGCCCTTACGAGGGACCACTCACTTGAGACTCAACTCGTTAGCCGGCCTCGAATGGGCCCACACTGGCTTCTTCTCCAGACAGGAATTCATCGTGAGCCGGCTAATCTTAATAGTACGCTATGGTTAACAGAGTCAAAGTCCTCCAACCCGGGCCCCTGGCGTACGCGCTCATCTGTGTAGGCGCGGCGCTTCGCCTTGTCCCCCACCCACCGAATGTCGCTCCTATCGGGGCCATCGCCCTATTTGGGGGCTCCATCCTTCCCCAAGCGGAAGGATTTATCGTACCTATTGCAGCACTGGTCATCTCAGACGCCCTCTTGGGATTCTACCAAGGTATGGGGTGGGTCTACGGGGCGTTCCTCCTGGTCGCCGTGGTGGGACGCGTGTTGCTCCAGCATAGGACCCTTCCCCGATTAATCGCGGGATCACTCATAGCCTCTGTGAGCTTCTTCCTAATCACAAACTTCGGAGTATGGCTCGGACCTCTCTACCCACATACCTGGGGAGGCCTGCGAGAGGATTACCTGGCAGCCATCCCTTTCTTTAGGAATACGCTAATCGGCGATTTCGCCTATACTTTCGTCCTGTTTGGGCTCTATGAAATGGCCCTGCGGATGAGCCACGCGCTTGCCGGGCCCCGAACCCTTAACGGACGATAAAGCGGATTGCGAATGTCGCGTAGGCATCAATGGGGTCTCCGTCCCGTGTAGCCGGAATGAACAGCCAGCGCCTAACGGCAGCGACAGCAGCCCGGTCTAACACAGGTGAACCGGAAGAGGATGTAACAGCAACTTCTTGAACGGTCCCGTCTAATTTCACAAGGACACGCAATCTCACAGTCCCTTCCGTACCCAAAATAACGAAGCCCGGGCCCAGATCCTGATGCCTGATTTGAACGTGGAATCCTTCCTCAGGGTACTGCAGCCCATCGGTAGCAAACAAGCGGGGAGGAGTAATACGAGTCTCCGCGAGGTCCGACGGACCCCCTCTGGATCCCGCGACCGGAGATGCGGATCCGTCCCCAGTAATGGAGTCCGCCCGCGGCGATCCTGGCGAGGGGAAGGGCCCTCCATCCTGCCCCGCGTTAGAGCCACTCCCTCCATCCCCCCAAGAGGACATCGCGCTCCAATGAGACGTGCGGTCTGGTGCTGAGTTCCCTTCCGATGGCGACCCCACGGGCGGTAGTGAAGAGGTATTCTGCGGCGGGACAGGCGCCCTACCAGCAAATGAGCTCAGGGTGCCCGCCTGGGGGGTGCCGCGACGCGGTCTCGGAACCGGTAAGTTCTGCGGGCGGATACGAGGGGCGCCAGCACCCCACCGCGGCCGATTGATCTTTGAGCGGGGCGGACTGATCGAATTAGACCGCTTGGTATTCGGCCCCAAAACCCTTGCGGTCTGCGGGAGTAGGGTCGAATGGACCGATTTGTCACTGGGCGCACTCCGAACGCTTGGCGATATTGACTCTTCGCTCGTGCTCGGGAGCATTGATTCTTCACTCGCTGTGGGGGGAGCGGGAGATTCGGCGCGAGAGGCTGAGGAGTGTAGACGGTCCGGCCTGCCCTTCGGGCCTAACGTTGGGTCCGTACGTAACAGGCATGCCATTAGGACAAGTGAGCCGATAAGAATCCAGCGGATAGTGCCGGATTGTCGAGACATCGTGATTGCCCTCAGCAATCCTCCCTCAATAACGGCGAAAGGTCCCATGAAGCCGAACCTGGCGGAGGGGGAGGGATTTGAACCCCCGAGGCGGTAACCCGCCTAGCGGTTTTCGAGACCGCCCGATTCACCCAGGCTCTCGCACCCCTCCGCAATTTTCTATTTTACTTCCGAACACTACTAGATGCCTAGCCCGGAATCCCCCCATCTAGCCAACCTGTGATCACAAATCCGGTGAGCTCGCGGGGCAGAGACGGAGCTGCCACGGCTGCTTCCTGCCACCGCCGGCTGAATGTCAGGGCCGTGCACCCCGGTCGCGTGATGACCACACCCGATGACTGAAATGTCGCCGCATCAGGGAGGCCTCAAGGGAGACGGAGGCGGAGGAAATAACAAATACTGGCGCGTAAACTACGATATCCCCTTGCAGGGGGTGCCGTAATCGGAGGGCCAAGGTCTAAGTCCCATGACAAGACAGGGGAGGGAAACCGGATGAACCCTCAGCGTGGAATCCGAATTCTCGCGCCCGTTGTGGCTTGTGTCCTCCTGGTCACGCTCCTAGGGTTCCCCAGCGGACAAGCGGCTGCACCTACCACGCTCAAGATAGCGGTGGGGATCGATGCCGATACGCTCGATCCGGAGGGCCAGACGACGACGACTGTGTCCAACATGGTAGATTACATCTTCGACGCCCTGGTATGGTACAACGACGAGCGCTCCGGTGTCAAACCCGGAGAGCCCCAATATACCAAAATCGTCCCTCAACTTGCCACCGCCTGGACGATCAGCAGGGACGGACTCACCTATACCTTCAAGCTCCGCAGGGGGGTAAAGTTCCAGGACGGTACCGACTTCAATGCCGAGGCGGTGAAATTCAATATTGAACGCTGGCTAGATCCGAAGGTCCGTAATCCGAATCGCTATTACTTCACAGATATAGACCCCAACCGCATCGAGACCCCTGATCCCTACACCGTGGTCCTTCACCTCAAACAACCCAGCCCCACGTTGCTTGCACGAATGGCCACAACCACTGGAGAGATCCTCTCCCCGACGGCGGTGAAGAAGCTGGGTAATGACAAAATCTCCCTGAGTCCGACAGATGCAGGGACCGGGCCGTACATCTTCAAGGAGTGGGTTCACGGCGACCACATTACGCTTGTGAAGAATCCTAACTACTGGGGACGGAAGCCCTACTTCGACGAGGTAATTTTCCGGATCGTGCCCAACGCTGGGACCCGCGAGACGATGCTACGGGCAGGTGACGTCCAGATGGCATTCGAACCGCCTGCGCCGGATGTGCCAGCGCTGCGGCGGGACAAGAATCTCCGGGTCGTTGAAGGCCCGAGTGATCGAGACATCTTCATAGGCCTCAACAACCAATATGGACCCCTCAGGGATGTGCGAGTCCGACAAGCACTCAACTATGCGGTCAACAAGAAGGCGATCATTGCCAGCATCCTGTTTGGCCTAGCCAACGTGCTGGAATCACCCACCACTCCATCTCTCTTCGGGTACGTCAAACTACAGCCTGGCGGGTGGCCGTTTGACCCGGTGAGGGCGAAAAAACTACTGGCCGAGGCCGGCTACCCCAACGGGTTGACCCTTGATTTCAGGACTCCCACAGGACGCTATATCCAGGACTATCAATTTGCACAGGCAATAGCGGCCCAGCTAGCCAATATCGGTGTCAGGACAAACCTGCAAACGACCGACTGGCCCACTTATGTGCATTGGATCACGACTCCCCTAGAGCAATCACCCTTGCAGATCTTCGTCCTCGGGTGGGCGGCCCCTTATTTGGATGCGGACGCAGAGTTGTACGGGCAATTCTACTCCGGACAATGGCCACCTCACGGCCTGGCGTCCTCCTTCTACAAGGACCCCCGCGTTGACGAACTCCTCCTGGAAGGACAAAGAGCTGTGGATCCCAAGAGACGCCTTGAAATCTATAAGGAAGCCCAAGAACTCATTTGGAAGGACGCGCCCTGGATTTTCCTGTGGAGCCAGAATTTCTACATGGTAACCAGCAGCCATCTTGAGGGGGTGACCGTGACCCCCACAGAAAAGTGGGCGGCGATTTATGCAACGTGGAAATAGAGTCACATGTAGCCACTCACGCCACTCGTTAAACCTCGGCGGAAGCTCGCGGCCGAACTGACTAACCTCACCATGGGCGACCATGCCATCGGGAGTCTTCACCGGCCCGGCCCTTGAATTCGTGGAGGTGGAGCGGCATTTCCGCACTCCGGGGGGTAGGAGTTTTGTAGCGTTGGCCAGACTCTCCTTCAAGGTGGCGCAAGGCGAGTTCGTGGCCATTGTAGGGCCCACGGGCGGCGGAAAATCTACCTTGCTCAACATTGCGGCAGGCCTCCTGAAACCCACCCACGGGACGGTGTTGACTTTCGGGGAGCCGGTGGACGGCGTGAATCGTCGTGCGGCCTACCTATTCCAGAACGACGTCCTGCTACCCTGGAAAACAGCCCTAGAGAATGTTATGCTTGGTCCCCTTCTCCACAGATGGCCTCCCTCTCGTGCGCGGGAGGCAGCCCGAGAGTGGTTGGCGCGTGTCGGGCTCGAAGGCTTCGAAGATCGGTACCCGCATCAGCTGTCTGGGGGTATGCGGAAACGTGTGGCGTTGGCACAGGCCCTCATCGTGGGGCCCGAGGTACTGCTGATGGATGAACCGTTCAGTTCCCTCGACGTCCAAACCCGCGAGTTCATGGAAAATGATCTCCTTGCCCTCTGGCAAGAAGACAGAAAGACAGTGCTCTTCGTGACCCATGACTTGGAAGAAGCCATCGCACTCAGCGACCGCGTTCTCGTACTGTCCGCCGGACCGGAGGCACATGTTGTAGGTTCCTACCCCGTAGAGCTCCCTCGACCGCGGGACGTGACAGAGGTCCGTCTCGACCCCAGATTCCGCGAGGTCTACCAAGCCGTCTGGGAGCGTTTGAGAGGGGAAGTGCTCCGGGCTTTCGCGTTTCGAGAACGCTGCCGACCGAGGGGTGACTCGTGACTGACCGTCGACGACTCATTCTCTATCAAGCGGGCGTGCTTGTCGCCCTGTTGACCGGATGGGAGGCGGCCGGATACAGGCACCTCATTGACCCATTCTTCTTCAGTCGCCCGTCGGCCATCGCCATTCGCGTAGCTGAATGGTTTGTGGGCGGATCAATTTACCGGCATCTCTGGACGACCGCGCTCGAAACAGTCCTGGCTTTCCTCGTAGGATCAGCCACAGGCGTACTCCTCGGGTTCATATTCGGACGAAGCCCCATACTGTCAAGCATCTTTGACCCCTATCTGAAGATCGCCAATGCGCTCCCCCGCATCGTGTTGGCGCCCATTTTCACCCTCTGGTTCGGCTTAGGAATTCTCTCCAAAGTCGCGTTCGGGGTTACGCTGGTCTTCTTCATTGTCTTCTTCAATACATTCCAAGGCATTCGGGAAGTAGACCCAAATCTCCTAAACAACGTTCGGATGCTAGGGGCAACCGATCGCGACCTGGTGCGGCACGTTCTCCTCCCGTCCGCCCTGGCATGGATCCTCAGTAGTCTTCACACAAGCGTTGGTCTGGCCCTTGTGGGAGCGGTAGTGGGGGAGTACCTGGGTGCCGGCCGCGGCCTGGGCTACGTGATCGCCCAGGCGGAGGGCACATTCGACACTACGGGAGTATTTGCTGGCATGGCTGTCCTCGCAGGGTTTACCTTAGCCGTCGATCTCTTGGTGACAGGGATTGAACGGCGCCTGATGGCATGGAAACTAACCGCCCTGCGGCCCGAGCTCGCCTAGCACTCAGCAGGACAGGAGGAAAGACCTCGGCTCTTCCCGTAGTTTTTTCATATTGTCAAATGCGCGCGCGGGCGTCCTTGAGTAGGGGGGGATCAACGATGCGACGGGCATTAGCGGTAATCTCCATCGTCGGACTTGTCCTCTCGGGACTCGCCGGGACTAGCGTTGCTCAGGTGGAGAAAACCAAGATTACCCTCGCAGTAGGAGGACAGCCCCTCTATATTTATCTCCCTCTGACACTTGCGGCCCAGCTCGGCTACTTCAAAGAAGCAGGTGTTGATGTGGACATCGTTGACGTGGCCGGAGGAGCGAAGGCTCTAGAGGCTCTCCTGGGGGGCAGTGCTGACGTCGTGTGCGGGTTTATTGATCACACCATTGAGATGCAGGCTCAGGGGAAGAGTATCAAAATGTTCGTCCTCTACGATCGCTATCCGGGGCTCGTGTTGGCCGTCACCAGGGCTGGAATGGCTAAGGGGATGAAAACAATAGCCGACCTGCGGGGAGCCAAGATCGGGGTCACCGCTCCTGGAAGCAGCACCCACTTCTTTGCTGAGTATCTCTTAACGAAAAACGGCGTCCCCGTGGACCAGGAGGCCTACGTCGGCATCGGGACCGCCGCCACCGCCGTAGCCGCCGCTCGGCGCGGGGTGGTAGATGCCCTCGTGAACGTCGACCCGACCATCACCATCCTCGCCCGGAGCCGGGACATCACCATCCTGGCGGACACTCGCACGACCCTCGGGACGCTTCGCGTGTTCGGGGGTCCGTACCCAGCCGGCGGGTTGTACACCACCCCTCTCTTCCTGGAACGCAATCCCCGGACAGCGGAAGCCCTTACCGTAGCCTCGGTTCGGGCACTGCACTGGATCAAGACCCACTCCGCTGAGCAGATAGCAGAGAAGATGCCTGAGCGATTCTTCCAGGCCGACAAGCCACTGTACACCGCTTCTCTCAAAGATAATCTTGAAATGTTCTCGCCTGATGGGCGCGTCCCGTTGGCGGGCCTTCAGACTATCGTCAAGGTACTGTCGCAATTCGACAAGAGCGTGATGAGCAACGCCAACAGAATAGATCCCTCTGCTGCCTTCACCAATGACTTCGTGGAAAGAGCCCACAGGCTCCTGAAATTTTGAGGATGCACCAGCCCCCCCTAGCGTGGGCGCTCGTGCAATCCCCCAGCGGCAGCACGCCGCTGTTGGCTTGCACCGCTTCCTGTGGACTTCGCTCCACCGCCCAGTCTCTTCTTGCGCTCCTGCGCCATTTTTACACTGCGCCGTAGGGCTTCCATCAGATCGACAACCTTGCCGGGGGCGGGAGATTTGCCAACTGGCACGGCCTCGCCCCTGGACTTAGCCTGAATCAACGATAGGAGCGCCTCTCTGTACTCGTCCCGGTACTCGGTGATCTGAAACTCTGCCGAAAGGCTCTGAACGAGCTGTGATGCCATCTTCCGTTCGTTCGGGTGCACGTCTACCTTGATGGAGACCTCTTCGAGCTCCCCGAGCGACCGTACCTCATCCGCATAGAAGAGCGTGGTAAGCACCATCGCCTCCTGAAACGCCCTCAAGGTCACGAGGTGTTCCTTCTCACGCAGGACCACTTTCCCCAGTGCCACCCGGTTTGCCTCCCGCATCGCCTCCCGAAGCAGCACAAAAGCCTTCTCCCCTCCCTCATCCGGGACCAGGTAGTAGGAGCGTTCATAGTAAATCGGGTCGATCTCCTGCAGGCCCACGAATCCGGCTATCCGAACGTTGCCGCTTGTATCAATCGGAATCTGTTGGATTTCTTCGTCCGTCACCGTGACGAACCGCCCCTTAGCCACTTCATAACCACGAACCACGTCCGCCCAGTCGATAACCTTGCCGCACCGAGGGCAGTAGCGTTGGTTTCTGATGGGTGTCTGACATTCGCGATGGAGCAAACGAAAATGAACGTCCCGCTCTTGCGTCGCTGTGTACATTTTTACAGGGATCGTCACCAACCCAAAACTCACATACCCTCTCCAGATCGGCCGCACCTCTGGACCTCCTGGGAACCACCTAGTAACCTTCATCTGCGAGGTACCGTGGATTGTATACCCCCGCAGAACAAGGGTGCAAGGCCGGTGATAGTGTCGGGTGCTCCACAAGGACGGATTTTCAAAAACTGTCGCGAACTTATGTTCGCCGTTTCTTCCACGCGCCCGCCGCGGTACAGATTAATGCCCACGAGGACGCTACGCCGCTGTACGCTCTCAGCCCCCTATAAGCACTGCACTCCGACATCTTGGAGAAGCTGGACAGGGAGATAGCCCCGGAGAGCGGGGCACGAACGAGTACTGGGGGCCGCCGGTCTTACCTGATAGGCACGAGCCGGTCCCGACTTCCCGCTTCATCCGTGACAGGCCGCCTCCACGCGGGTCTGACGTCCCCTCCACGGGCGTTTGACGTCTCCGGTCCAGGGCCCACCCCCGGCGACGGCGATCGCGAGGACCGCAAGAGTGCAGGATGCGTTCTCGCCCCGGTCCAGGACAAGACCGCAGGCGTCACACCGGAAAACCCGCTCCAGCAGGGGCAGGTTCTCATGCACCACCTCGCAGCAGGAGCAGGTCTTGCTGCTGGGGAAGAACGTGTCCACGGGCACCAGGTGCGACCGTACCACACGGTCTTGTACGCGAGCTGATGGTGGAACTCTGCCATCCCCACGTCCATGGCCACCCGCGCAAGGCGCCGGTTCCGCACCATACCCACTACGTTCAGCGTCTCGACCACGACGACCCCGTAGCTCCGGGCAAGCCCGGTCGTGAGCTTGTGCAGTGCATCCCGGCGGATCCAGGAGACGCGGGCGTGCAGTCGGTTCAACCTCCTCCGCGTCTCCTCGCGGTTCTTGCTCCCCGGCTCCCGCCGCGCCCACTCCCGGCTCAATACGGGCGAGGTGGCGGCGTGCCTTCCTCAGTGACCGGGGGTGTGGCCCCGTCTCCCCTGTCGAGAGAACGGCCAAGTGCCGGAGGCCAGCGTCCACCCCCACCACGGTCCCCGCAACCTTCTGGGACTTCGGCTCCCGCCCCACCTCACGGGGGACGGCTCACAAACCACCGGCCGCCTTCCCGGCTCATCGGGGTGTCAAGGCCGGTCTAGATTTGATCCATGGGGCCAGTTGGAAATTGACCCACCCGGATCGCGATAGGGACCCAGCCCCTTGGTGCTACGCACCAAGGGGCGCGGCTAGCGGTCGGCTTTCACCTCCCGTTCCGACAGCACCCGAGAGCCAAACAGCCCGGCCCGGCGCTTCTCCCGAAGCCGGTAGCTCTCGCCTCGGATGTTGATGACGTGGCTGTGGTGCAGCAGCCGGTCCAGGATGGCCGTGGCGATGACCGTGTCGCCCACCACCTCCCCCCACTCGGCGAAACCCTTGTTGGAGGTCAAGATGATGCTGCCCCGCTCGTAGCGGGCGGAAATCAGGGTGAACAAGGCCGTCGAGGCCATTCGGTCGTAGGGCCAGACGCCGACCTCGTCGATGATGAGCAGCTTGGGCGCCAGGTAGACCCGCAGCCGCCGATCCAGCCGGTGGTCGGCCATGGCCCGGCGCAGGTCCTCGACCAGGTCGTGAGCCCGCACCAAGTAGACCCCGGAGCCAGCTTCGATGGCCTTCAGCCCCAGCGCCACCGCCACGTGCGTCGTGCCCACCCCGGGCGGACCGAGGAACAGCACGTGGGCCGCCTCTCGCACGAAGGCCAGCTCCGCCAGCTCCCGCACCTACCGCTCGTCGATGGAGGGCTGGAAGCGGAAGTCGAAGTCCTCCAGCGTCTTGTGAAAGGGCAGGTGCGCCAGACGGGTCCGAGCCTTCAGGTAGCGCTCCCGGCGGGCCGTCGCCTCGACGGCCCAGAGGTCCGCCAGAAACTCGGCGTAGGAGACCTGCCGGGGCGCCGCCTGCTCGAAGCGCTGGTCCAGCACCGCGGCGGCACTGTCCAGCCCGAGGCTTTCGAGGTAATGGCGGGCCTGCTCAAGGGCGACCATGGCCGTCCACCCCCCCGACCAGCGCCTCGTAGACCGAAAGGGGCCGCACCTCGACGCCCCCGTCGGGCCCCTGGACGATGACCGGAGCACGCCGGCGGGGCGGGGTCTGGCTGGGCAGGCCGTCCCACTGCCCTGGCCACACGAAGCGCTGGCCGGGCGCATGGGCCCGGGGATGCACCGCAATGCGCTGGGAGCCGGCCCAGATCTCCACCCGCTCCTCGGTCGCCTGGATCTGGACCTCCTGGCCGGCGTACGTCCACGGCACCCCGGAGGCGCTGCCCTGCCAGATGACAAAGCCGTCCCGGCCCCCCTTGCGGCTTTCCCGCAAGGGGGGCGATGCGCTCGGCGGGCGGCATGGGCCGCAACAAGAGCCGCTCCTGCTTGAGCCGGTCCGCCGGCCGCTCGTGGGTGGTGCCGTGGATCCGCTGGTCGGCCACGTGGAGGCACCAGAGCACGGCCTGCCGGTGGAGGTCGTCGAGGTCCGGGGGACGCGCGGATGGGACGAAGGTGTCCTGCACGTAGCGCAAAAAGCGCTCCACCTTGCCCTTGGTCTGGGCCCGGTACGGCTGGCAGAGCCGGGGGTCGAAGCCCATCCGCAACGCACAGTCCAGGAAGCGAGGGGTCCACATCGGTGGGCCGTTCGGGTCCCGCCCCAGCACCACCAGCTTCGTGTTGTCGTACAGGAGTCGCCGGGGCACGCCGCCGAAGTGCTCGAAGGCATGCACGTGGCAGCGCTGGAAGCTGGGCAGGTCGGCCTTCGCGATGACCTCGACGTCGCCGGCCCGAGACCAGTCCAGCACCATGGCGAAGGCCCACACCTGCTGGGTGGTCCCGTCGGGTCGCACCAGCGTGATCGGCGTCAGGTCGACCTGCGCCTGCTCGCCCGGGCCGGTCTCGAAGCGTAGCGCGGCCGGGGCCGGCTGTGGCGGCCGCAGCGGCTTCATGAAGTCCTTCAGGATGGTGCGGCCGCCGGTGGAGCCCATGGCGCGCAGTTCCCGCAGCAGCACGTGGCTGTTGGTGACGCCGTCCTGCAGCATGCGGCGTTTGATATACTCCCGGTAGGGGTTCAGCTTCGACGGCCGGGGCGGCCGGGGTTGGGGCTCCGGCAGACCCGGGGTGCGCAGGTACTTACGAACCGTGTTGCGGAGATCCCCAGCGTTTCGGCGATGGACCGGATCGACTTGTTCTCTTTGCGCAACGCGTGAATTTCCTTCACCTTTCCACCCTCCAGCAACCCCCTGCACCTCCGAACCCGTCGGCGTCGAGTTCGGGACAGAGGGTTCGTTGGGGGGTGGGTCATTTCCAGCCGGCTCCAGGGTCAATTATCCGCCGGCCGCAACAGGGGCGCGGAGAATCCGGGCCTTCCCTGCCTGAATCCGCTCCACCGGCGCCGCCGTCGGCTCGTGCGTCCGCACCCGCCCGATCTGCGGCAGGACGACGTGGCGCTTGGCATCCACCCGGATTGCGCCGGGGGTAACTCATACCGCCTCTCTCCCCCGGCCTTTCTCTTCCGGAAGCGGGGGAAGCCCACCCGGCGTCCCCTGCGCCTGCCCTTCCTGCTGTCACGCCAGGTCTTCAGGGCCGCTGCTACCCCCTCACACCCCGAGGGGTACGCCTCTTGGGAGTTCTCCCGCCCCCAGGGGGCCACCGTCTCCTTCTGCCGGTTCCACTCCCAACGAAGCTGGGGAAGCGTTCACGGCGCCTCCCCGGTGTCTCCCCGTTCGCTGGCGTCCAGGCGCTCCTTCACCAGCGCCCAGGTGAAGACACACCTCCGCGCCCCCACGTGGGAAGCCAGCGCCGCCTCGGTCCGGGGAGAGGGGTCAAGGGCGTAGCGGTGCGCCTCCAGCACTTTCATGGCTTCACGCGGGCTCTTGCTGGATAGCCTGCAGGCTTTTCTGGCCCTGGTGCTTGCAGATCGCCGCCCTACAGCCGGGCGCAGAGCGAGGTGAGAACCTCATACATACCCTGCACGAGATCGTCCGTGACCTCTTCCGGGTCGATCACCCCAATCCGCCTGCCTGAGCTCAGGAGGGCGGCTTCCAGCAGTCGAGCCCCACGGGGGAGTCCCGGAGCAGCCGGATCAACCTGCGGGTGCCTCCCGTTCGGACCCGAGCCGACCTCCGTGACAACCTCACGGGTCTGGAGGCCCCAGTCCGCGGCCCCCTTCCGGAACCTGTCCCCCTGTCGGCCCAGGTCCTCCCGCTGGTCGGTGGAGGAGACCCTGGCGTACAGCACCGTGCGCCCGGGACGCGGCGGCCCGTCCACGAGGGATGGTGCCCGTCGGCAGCTGCCGGGCCGGAACGGCAGGATTCCAGCCCTCACCTCCTGGCGGTGGTTCGAGATGTAGCTGACCCCCTGTCTTCGGGGGCCCACCTCTGAGAACTTGACGGTTAGCGAACTTGTGATCGCTACTTCCCCTAGATAATAGCAGACTGGGTAAACTGGTCAGCCCCTAGCAACCCTCTGTGCGGATCCGCCAACGGGAGCTGTGAGATTGGCGGGACCTGCCCCATACGCAGAGCTGGTGTACGCCACAGGCGGATACGCTGGCGCCCATGGGGAATTCCCGCGAAGGGGGCTCGTGTTGATCTAGGGGCCTAACGGCAGGTTCCTCCCTCGACTGGTGGTTACAGGGAGATAGAAGGGCGGATGACGCAATTGCTACGCCGAAGGCCCAGCTTGCCTGCTGGTTCCATGTCCACATTCCAACAAGACGGCCGTGGCTATCCAGCACGGGGGCACCACTGCTCCCGGGCCGTGGTCGATCCGTGGATGCGACACGGAACACTGGAGTGCCGTCCATCGCATAGCCGATCTCGCTGACCGTACCGATCGCTGTCCATGGTTCGGCCGGATTTTCCGTTGATCCCAGGGGGGCCTGTCCGAAGCCTACGATACGGACGGTGTCACCTGGAGCCGGATCCTTGCCGAGTTCGATTACGGGAAAGATGGGCGGTCTTGCCAGATGGGCATAGTAGACTACACCCGATCCGGCAACGCCCAGCACAGTAAAGGGGAACCGCGATGGCACCACCCGGATCTCAGCGACATCTCTCTCCAACTCGACGGGACGCCCCGGCGCCGGCTTCTCTGCCAGCGGACTGGCGCAGACGACATCGGCGCTGTAAAACTCGTGCCCCACGAGGGCGAGCAATTGGTAGCGCTCGGGATCATGGTGCGCCTTGTAGACTACATGGCTATTCGTGAGAGCGGTACCATTGGGCCGAATAAAAAAAGCAGTACCAAGCTCCACCGAATGGTAGCGGCCCGACTCACGCGTCATCGTTACCAGCTCAAAAACGGCTCCGGCCGGCAGACCCGAAGGGAGCGCGGTCTCGACCTGATGAGCACCTAGCACCGCCGCAGCCGACGCCACGAAAAGGTGGAGATAGGCCCTCACGTCCACGAGGCCGCAAGTTCTCCCTGGGCCCCGCACCTTCCTCTGATCCCCCATGGAATCTCCGACCTTCGAGCCTCCGAGGCCCCGGACCATATCGCCCCATCCATCCAAACCTCCGGTGGCGTGGACGGCTCTAGAGGAGAAGGGAAGAGGCGTCTCGATACGCACCAAGGCCCGGTTGCCAGCCCGGGGCGCTCAGGCCACTGCCAGTCGGTCGATGTCGACCACCAGCGGCTTATCTCGCAATGACCTTCTAAGGTCTTCCAGGGATCGCAAGCATGCCAGAATATCGGGGCCTCTCTAGAAGCTCCTGTCGCTAGTTGAGTCCTCTTTGTCTCTGGACACGCCCGCCCCACACTGGTTCAGCCGTTTCGGTGACATCGACGCCCTCGGTGTGCTGCATAGGCTGGCTCCCATCCCCCCCCCACAACCCAACATCGAGCAGGGCATGTCTCGGCCTGCGCACGTCGGAGAGGCGTCAGCGGTATTTAGGAGGACGGCTAATTTGCCTCCAATCGGGGTAATGAGGCTAGATGAGATCCCTGTGTCCCAAGAGCAATGCATCGCAGGTCACAATGCGCATATGCTGTCACGCAGTCCGAGACCGCGCAGGAGATGGACGGAAACGTGACGCAAGTAACGCGCAAAGATGGAACCTCCCCTACATCCCCGGGAGAACCCTCAGGCATGGGCGGTGAATCGGCCGACCTGTCCTCATCCGAGGCTCGTCTCAGGCGGCAACATGCCTACCTTTCCGCCCTCCACGAAACGGCACTCGGCTTGATCAACCGCCTTGACCTATCAGATCTGCTCGAGGCCATCATTCTCCGTGCCGGGCGGCTCGTAGGAGCGGAGCACGGGCACATCTACTTGGTAGACCCTCAGACGGACGAGATCGAGGCCAAGGTCGCGGTCGGACACGGGAACCATTTCCTGGGGATGCGCCTAAAGAGGGGGGAGGGCCTTGCCGGCCGGGTCTGGGCAACGGGAGAACCCTTGATCGTAAAGGACTATGACGCCTGGGCGGGACGCTCATCTCAATTCCCTTACTCCGTACTCCATGGGGTCGTGGGGATGCCCCTCAAATCGGGATCAGAGGTCATCGGCGTCATGGTGCTGGCATACTCGAACCCCGGCCAGGCTTTCGGGCAGGACGAACTGGAACTGTTGGGCCGCTTCGCCCAACTGGCATCGATTGCCCTGGATAACGCCCGGTTGTACTCCTCCCTCCAGACAGCTCTGGCGGAGCGCAAGCAGGCCGAACAACTGGAGAGGGATCGCAATCGCGTCCTGGAGATGATCGCCAAGGGGGAACCCCTCTCGCGCATCCTGGAACAAATCGCACTCCTCATTGAACGACAACGGCCGGACATCCTGTGTTCTATCCTCCTGCTACGCGAAGGTCATCTATACCACGGAGCAGGCCCCAGCCTACCCTCCGACTATATCCAAGCGGTCGACGGCCTGGCCGTGGGCCCCTCCGCCGGTTCTTGTGGAACCGCCTGTTTCCGAGGGGAAATTGTCGTCACCGAAGATATCGTCACCGATCCCCTGTGGGATGGATTCCGGGACATCGGGCTTCGCCATGGGCTACGAGCATGTTGGTCCGTCCCGATCTTCTCCTCCACGGAGCAAGTGCTGGGGACCTTCGCCATGTACTCCCGACTCCCCAGGCGACCCAATGCCGGTGACCTCGAACTACTCGAAACCGCTCGTCGGATGGCATCCATAGCGATAGAGCAGCACCGCCTCACTGACCGCCTCATCCACCAGGCACATCACGACCCCCTGACGAATCTCCCCAACAGAGTCCTCTATGAGGATAGACTCCAGCAGGCCCTGGCTCATGCTGAACGCGAAGGCCGGTTTGTCGCTCTACTGCTCATCGACTTGGATCGCTTCAAGCGTATTAACGATACATTCGGGCATCACGTAGGGGATCTGCTCCTCAAGGAGGTCGGAAGACGGCTGCGATACTGTGCACGCCAGAACGATACAGTAGCCCGCTGGGGCGGTGACGAATTCACTATGGTCCTCACAAATCTCGAAACACCGGAGGACGCCGCCCGAGTGGCCGATCGTGTCCTCCAGGTGCTGAGGGCCCCCGTGTGCATTGAAGACCATGAATTCTTCATAACTGCCAGCATCGGGATCAGCTTGTTCCCCTCGGACGCCAGAGAACCGGAAGAACTCCTCCGACACGCGGATAGCGCCATGTATAGGGCGGAGGAACAGGGGAAGAACACCTATGCCTTCTTTTCCCCACAGATCGCCGCAGTGGCAGCCGAGAGGCTCAGAATCGAGACCCAACTACAACGGGCTCTCGAACGCCACGAATTCGTCCTCTATTATCAGCCCATGGTCGACCTCGCCAGCGGGCGAGTCATCGGGGCTGAAGCACTGATTCGCTGGTGCCCCACCGGAGGGGAAATCATCCCAGCAGCAGAATTTATCTCTATAGCTGAGGAGAGTGGCCTTATCGTGCCCATCGGTGCCTGGGCCCTCGAGGAAGCATGCCGGCAGGCCAGGGCCTGGCAACGAGCGGGTTACTGCTCCTGGCTCAGGGTGGCCGTCAACGTCTCAGCGATGCAGTTTCGCCGGCCCGACTTCTCAGAAGTGGCGCTCAGAGCTCTTCGGCAGGCAGGTCTCGCCGCCCAATTTCTGGAGTTGGAGCTGACGGAAAGCCTTGTCATGCGGGAAATCGAGACCTCCGGCCGCCAACTCACTAGCCTGAGGACGCTGGGACTCTCCATCGCCATTGATGATTTCGGGACGGGATATTCGTCCCTCAGCTATCTCCCTCGCCTCCCCGTCGATATCTTGAAGATCGGCAGGTCCTTCATCAGGCAGATCGAGGGGGATCCCGGGGTCAGGCAGATCATTCGAGCCATCGTGGCGCTGGCTAGAAGCCTCAAGATTCCGGTTACCGCCGAGGGTGTCGAAACCCCCGATCAGCTCAGATTCGTCCGCCGGCTAGGGTGCGCCCGAGCGCAGGGGAATTTCTTTGGCCGCCCATTACCTCCCGAGGAGTTCGGCAGGTTCCTCATGCGCTCAAGGTTTTAAAGCAAGCAGAGACCATGAAGCACCTGACACTCCTCCTCCACAGAGTCATTGCCCACCTTCGTGATGTGATCTACGGAATGGCCCTCCACGACGCCTTTCGGCATCTCCGAAGAACACGGGGGAGCCTGGAACACGTGTTCCTCGTCATCACCATCGGAGATCTGCTGGGCATCCCCGTGCTCCCTCCCTACCATACACTTCGACTCCTTCCCTATCTCGTACCCGAAATTGCAGCATGGAAGCGACGCATGCTGCGGGAAAGAGATCTGACCGAGCTTATCGGCTGACGATCTGCTTGCAGAATCCCGATCCTCGAAGTGAATGCACCGATAGGCGCCAACCTATTGTCTCCCCTAGGTGTTGGCCCGCCGCTCCCGCGAGCACACCCCCGGAAGGAAACCGCGACCGACCGGGAGGAAGAATTGTCATTGCGCCTCTGTCTGCACACGCGACCACCGCGTGTTCCAGGGGTCCCCATCCAATGGGAACAGCCGGGAGCAATAATCGTCGCGCGTACCATCGCGGTCGAAGGAGGACGGGAGAGATGCTTGAAATCATAGCGGAGAATGTGGACCGGCTTACGTGCGTGGAGATGCGCATACCCGGTGTCGACCGTGGTATTATCGCCCCCCTGTATGCCGCCGCCCGACAGGCTCAAGGGGACACTCCGCTAAGCCTCCGAGCGGCGCGCGCCCTGCTCGAGAGAGTCAAGCCCGACGACACAGTATTCATCACCACGGGCGCGGGCATCCCTCCCTACCTGCCTTACGGAGAGACCGACGGGCCCCCTGGAGCTATAGCGCTGGCCCGCGCCATAGGTCGGGGCATTGGGGCCCGCACTGTCCTCATCACGGAACCCCAATACATGCCGGGGCTCCGGGCGGCTAGTGCTGCCGCGGGGCTGCCGATCCTTGACGACCGATTTGTGGCAGAGCGCCCCGGGGGCACTATGCTCCGCACGTTCCCAGTTGGCGACGACGAGGGACGCCACGAGGCCGAAATCCTTCTGAACCACTACCGACCGACCGCCGTCATCGCTGTGGAGAAATTGGGACCTAATTCTAAGGGAGTCATCCACAGCGTTCGGGGTGTCGACGGGACGGCGTATACCGGGAAGGCACACTACCTCATCGAGGGGGCTCATCAGCGAGGCGTCCTTACACTCGGATTCGGAGACGGGGGCAATGAGCTAGGGTGCGGGCTCATTTATGAGACCGTACGCCGTGTGATGGAGTATGGATCCACCTGTCGGTGTCCCTGCGGAAGCGGCATTGCCACGGTAGTTAAAACGGATATCCTAGTTATTGCCAACACGAGTAACTGGGGAGCGTACGGTACCGCGGCATGCCTCGCTCTCCTCCAGGGCAATACCAGCCTCCTACCCGACCCCACAGAAGAGCGGCGGGTTATCGAGCAGTGCGCCCTGCACGGGGCTGGCGATGGGATGATCGGACTCCCAATTCCCTGGGTTGATGGCACGCCCCTCGACACGCAGACCGCCATTCTCACGCTTTTGCACACGATGATCTCCAATGGGCTGAAGCGCCTAGACCGTCCTTTTTGACCAACACCGTGCGACAGGAAGATGCGAGCCTCGGTTGTCGGGATTGCCCAGCCGCTGATGAGTACCGCCCGAAGCGCGGGGCTCAGCGGAGCAAGATACATGACAATTGGCCGAATCCAACGGGGCGAGGACCCGTTCAGCTTAACTCTCCCTTGAACCTCTACGTCCTCCCCCTGATAACGTGGGCCGTGAGGGACTCGAACCCCCGACGCCCGGGTTAAAAGCCCGGCGCTCTGCCTGCTGAGCTAACGGCCCGCACAACGAATTGTATCAGAAAAGATGTCCCGGCGAAAATCTTCGAATCGCGCCACCCCCTGCGCAGTTCGCCGCACGCCCATACGTCACCGCTCTATGGGGCAACCCGATGCCCGAGGGGGCAGTCACGACTTACGGCACGTCGCGCAGCGGTAAGGCAACCGAGTTACCCTGGGAATCCACCCACGCTTCCGGATCATATCGCCCTCCTGTTCAGCTGATCAAGTCTGCACCCCGTGAGCACCGAGATGAGCTTCCCGCCCAATCCGGCCAGCCCCGTTTGGTCCTCCAGAGCCAGCGTGGATCCAGCGGTGCAAGCCTCTTCTGACCAGAGCCCACCGCCGGAAGGCAGAAACGGAAGTCACGGCGAAGATTATTGTCTTGAGTATCATATCAGTTAGGAGCGCACTCCGAGGAGACTGGGACGGCTTTGAGGGGCGGATGCGGAGCGGACCCGGTCCCCGGGGGGACGGAGGCATCACTGACGGCTATTTTGCACGCTTGCGTCAGAGCTTGCCAGGCAAGGAAACGTTCCACGAACGCACGTCATCGCGTGACGCATGGGGGAACGCATGGACGATCGGCAGCGGTGGGCCCTTATCCTGGGTGCGAGTAGCGGGTTCGGGGAGGCAACAAGCCTTGAACTTGCCCGTGCCGGGTACGACATTCTAGGGGTGCATCTCGACAGAAAGGCGACCTTAGGCCACGTGGAACAGATCATCAACAACATTCGCGCCACAGGCCGCCGGGCCCTGTTCTTCAATGTCAACGCTGCCGACCCTGAGAGGCGCGCGGAAGTCCTCTCCCGAGCCCGAGAAGAACTTGCTGGCCAGGGGACAATCGCTGTGATGCTCCATTCGCTCGCATTCGGGAATCTCAGGCCATACATTGCTGAAAAGCCCGAAGACGCTATCACCGAGGCGCAAATGGACATGACACTGGCCGTCATGGCTCACAGCCTCGTCTACTGGACCCAGGACCTAGTCTATTCAGGACTCATGGTACGAGGCGGCAAAATCTTCGCCATGACGAGCGCGGGAGCTACACGTGTGCTCCCCTATTACGGCGCAGTGTCCGCAGCAAAAGCGGCGTTGGAATCCCACATTCGGCAGCTGGCCATGGAGCTCGCCCCGCGGGGAATTACCGTGAACGCGATCAGAGCCGGGGTCACGGACACGCCCGCCTTGAGAAAGATCCCGGGGCATGAACAGATAGCAGATCATGCGCTACGCAGGAATCCCTCGGGTCGCCTTACCACTCCCCTTGATGTCGCCCGAGCCATTGTCGCCCTCTGCCAGCCTGGTACGGAGTGGATAACGGGAAACGTTATCGGCGTGGATGGCGGCGAAGATATCGTGGGCTAAGTTCCGCAGGAACCTCGGGGGGTACGCTGGCTACAACAGAAACGCCACCGTTCCAACCTCGAGCGCATTAGGGGCGCCGAAGGGATCCCACCATCCCGAGCTCAGATTCGCGGTCCCGACGCTCCCCGCATCGAAGTACCACTCCCCCCTCCACCACGCGAGACGACAGGGAAGGTCACGGAATACTACGAACCTCTGCTACTTCCGAAGGTTTACCTCCATGGGCGACCCTCCCGAAGGACCGCTCCCGAGAACACCCCCAAGGGCGTTTTTTCACTTACCGCGCCTTCAGAACCCACTTCCCCCGCGGTCGATGGCCTCTCGCAGAGCTCCGAGGAATATCTTCACCCGACCTAATTCCTGCGGCATCTCCTCGATTAGGCGAACGACCGCACTACCAACGATCACCCCATCGGCAACCCGCGCCACCTCCCGGGCCTGAGCCGGTTGGCCTATCCCGAATCCTACGCACACTGGAGTCCGAGTGTACTGCTTGATTCGAGCAACGAGCTCCGGCAGCTCTTGCGGGACCTGGTCTCGAACCCCCGTGACCCCGGTCCGGGAGACGCAGTAAATGAACCCCGTAGATATTGCGGCAACGTTCTTGATCCTGTCCTCAGTACTGGTGGGGGCCAGGAGGAAAACCGTCGCGAGACCAACTTGCCGCGCCGCCTGAACCAGCTCCTCCCCTTCCTCGGGGGGGAGGTCGGCGATGATCATCCCATCAAGGCCCGCCGTTGCGGCATCACGGCAAAAACCGACAGTACCATAGCGCAATACGAGATTGTAATACGTCATGAACAGAAGCGGAACGTCGACGACACGCCGCAGGCGAGCGACGAGACCGAGGGCTTGCTGGAGGTTCATCCCGTGGGACAGCGCACGTAAGCCGGCTCGTTGGTTGATCGGGCCATCCGCGATGGGATCGCTGAAGGGAATCCCCAGCTCGACAGCATCGGCTCCCGCTGACACCAGAAGAGGCACAAGTGCTTCGGTGGACTGCACATCGGGATCGCCTGCCATGATGTAGGGAATGAGCGCACGACGACCGCGGGCCCGCAAGGTCTCAAACATCCCTTCGATCCGCCTGACACCCGCGATCATCACCGATGGCTCCCCAGGTCTTCCCCCATGGCACTGGCCACCGTTTCCACGTCCTTGTCGCCCCGCCCACTCAATCCCAGCACGATGATCCGATCGCGCCCAAGTGTTGGAGCAAGGGTACGCAGGTATGCCACCGCATGGGCGGGTTCGAGGGCCGGGATAATTCCCTCAGTCCGCGAGAGGAGATGAAACCCTTCAAGAGCCTCCCTGTCCGTCACCGTGACATAGCTCGCCCGTCCCGTATCCCGGAAAAAGGCATGCTCGGGCCCCACGCCTGGATAGTCCAGGCCCGCCGAAATGGAGTGGGTGGGCAGGATTTGGCCGTCAGCATCCTGCAGGACGTATGTCAGGGCTCCATGGAGGACCCCAGGAGTCCCTGCGGATAAGGTCGCCGCGTGTCTACCGGTGGGCAGTCCCAATCCTCCAGCTTCCACCCCTACAAGGGAGACGCTCGTCTCCTCCCTGAACGGGTAGAAGAGTCCCATGGCGTTACTCCCGCCGCCAACGCATGCCACACAACAATCCGGCAGGCGGCCCTCAGCCGCAATGATCTGCTCACGCACCTCCCTGCCGATGACCGATTGAAAGTCGCGGACGAGAGTCGGATAGGGATGCGGACCCACCACAGAGCCAATGACATAGAACGTGTCCCGCACATTGGTCACCCAATCACGCAGCGCCTCGTTGATAGCGTCCTTCAGAGTCCGACTCCCCGCGTCCACGGGAATCACCCGGGCTCCCAGAAGCCGCATGCGGAAGACATTGTGAGCCTGTCGCTTCATATCCTCCGTACCCATGTAAATGTCGCACGGCAGGCCGAAGACTGCCGCCGTAGCCGCGGTGGCTACTCCGTGTTGACCCGCTCCGGTCTCTGCAATGATCCGCCGCTTGCCCATACGTACGGCCAGCAGTACTTGACCGATGGTGTTATTGATCTTGTGGGCGCCGGTGTGGAGTAAGTCCTCTCGCTTCAAGTAAATCCGAGCACCCCCCAGTTCATCGGTGAGGCGGCGGGCGAAGTACAGAGGTGTGGGGCGTCCCGCAAAGGACCTCAGCCACCGCTCGAATTCCGCCCGAAACGTCGGGTCACGCGACGCTTCGGCGTAAGCGCCCTCAAGCTCCTCAAGTGCCGGGATCAACGTCTCGGGGACGTACCGACCTCCGTAGGTTCCGAACCGTCCCCGCTGGCCCGCCCCAAGGCGGTCCTCAATCCTCACGGGCGTACCTCCGCAATGTTCCAGGCGTGGACGCGCGCAACGAACTCGCGGATCTTTGCGGGATCCTTTTCTCCGTTCGTCTCCACTCCGGAGGCGACATCCACCGCGAAAGGAGTCGCCGCTCTGATCGCGTCGATCACGTTCTCCGGAGTAAGTCCGCCTGAAATGATCACCGGGCCGACCTCCCGGACCTCCTTCGCCAGAGCCCAATCAAACGTATGTCCTGTCCCGCCCACGTGACCGGGCACATGGGCATCCAGGAGCCATGCGGCCACATGATAGTGCTCAAGCCCGCGCAGGCTGCCCGGGCCACGCACGGGAATCGCCTTGATCACCGGCCGGTCGAAGCGGTCGCAGTATTCCGGGCTCTCCCTCCCATGGAATTGGAGGACGTCGAGCCCCACGAGGTCAGCGATCTCTTCAACCGTCTCCGGATCCTCGTCCACGAACACGCCAACACGGGTGATAAAAGGCGGGAGAGACCGCGCGATCACTCGGGCCATCTCCGGGGCCACATACCGCTTCCCCGGTCGCCAGAAGTTCAGCCCGATGGCATGAGCCCCCGCCTCCACGGCAGCCAGAGCGTCTGCGAGCCGCTTAATGCCGCAGATCTTGACTCTCACCATAGCTGGACACCGCTAGGCCGGACTCCGCTCAGAGCCCTAACCCGCCTGCGCCGGAGCCGGCCGGTAGTAGGCCATTTTCATCGCCTCCAGACACATATCAAGAGTCCTCTGGGCCTCCCGCCGTGCGACCCGACTTCCTTCCACAATGATCTCCTCCAGCTTATCAGGGCGGGCCGCCCACCGGGCACGGCGCTCCCGGATGGGGTCCAGGAACTCATTGAGCGCCCGCGCTAGACGCTGCTTCACCTCAACGTCGCCAACGCGACCCTGGCGGTAACGCTCTTTCAACTCCTCGACCTCTTGGCGGTTCCTGTTAAAGGCATCATGGTAGATGAATACCGGATTCCCCTCCACATGCCCCGGATCAGTCGGGTGAATCCGCGTCGGATCGGTGAACATGCCCATGACCTTACGGATGACCGTTTCCCGATCATCCGAAAGGAAAATAGCGTTCCCAAGGGATTTGCTCATCTTTGCTTGCCCGTCGGTCCCGACGAGCGTCCCCACGCGCCCAATGATCGTCCGGGGCTCCGGAAAGACTGGCGCGTACAACTCGTTGAACCTCCGCGCAATCTCGCGCGTGACCTCTAAATGGCTGGCCTGATCCTTTCCCACCGGCACGACATCGGCCCGTACCATGAGGATGTCTGCCGCCTGGAGAACGGGATAGGACAGGAGGCCGAGCGAAGCCGTCTCCAGTTTGAGGTCACGCATCACTTCCTTAAGAGTGGGCACTCTCTGCAGCCGCGGCACTGTGGTCAGCATAGAGAAGATCAGGTGCAGAACCGCGACCTCCGGCACCAGCGATTGGAGGTAGATCGTGCTTCGCTCGGGGTCGATCCCTACGCTGAGGTAGTCGAGAAGGAGCTCGCGAATGTTTTCGCCTATTTCATGCGTGCGGTCAGCCGCTGTTGTGAGGACATGGAAGTCCGCAATCAGGAAGAAGCACTCGTACTCTTCCTGCAGCTGCAGGCGATTCTCCAGCGATCCAACGTAGTGGCCTAGGTGGAGCCGACCCGTGGGCCTATCGCCCGTCAAGAGCCGTCCCTTCTTGCCCACGGAGATCTGTCCATCGCCCTCGACAACCCGCGTGCTCTGCATGGCCCCTCCTTAGTCACGTATACCCAGCAGCTCGCGGATCCGCCCCGCTGGATCCGCGGCGCGCATGAGTGCTGTCCCCACAAGCACAGCATGAACGCCCAACCGCTCCATCTCCTCGACCTGGGCCCGCTCCTCCAGACCGCTCTCCGCCACGACTGTCACCTCAGGGGGGATCAGCGGCCGCAGACGACGAGTCACGTCCACGGACGTATGGAGCGTGTCCAAGTTGCGGTTGTTGATACCCACGAGCGAAACCTTCATCTCCAGCACGCGTGACAGCTCCTGGGCGGAGTGCACCTCAACTAGGGCACTCAGCCCCAGGTCCGTCGCGAGGCCGTAAAGGTCACGAAGCGCCCCCGGGTCTAGGATCCCTGCAATGAGAAGAACCGCATCCGCGCCCAGCATCCGCGCTTCGTACACCTGATATGCATCGATGACGAAGTCCTTGCGCAACACCGGCAACGTCACGGCCTCCCGAATCTCCTGCAGGTGGTCATCCGCCCCGTTGAAGTACCGGGCGTCGGTTAGAACAGATATGGCCGAGGCACCGCCTTGCTCGTAAGCCCTCGCGAGCGCCGCCGGATCAAATCGTTCCCGGATCACACCGGCAGAGGGCGACGCTCCCTTCACTTCGGCGATGAGGCGAATCCTCGGCCCGCGCAACGCGGCCAGGAACGGCCGGGGCCTTGGCATATCCTGGGCGCGCCGTCGGACCTCAGCCAGGGGCATCTGCCGGATGCGGTCAGATACCTCCTGTCGCTTATGTGCGATGATCTCCTGCAACACGTCGGTCCCCCCACGCCCTACGCGAACTTCGTCCGCAAGCGGACCGCCTCCAGAGCTGCGTAGGCTCGGCCCCCATCGATACTCTCCGCCGCGCGCTCCATCCCCTCCTGAATCGTCTCTGCGATTCCTGCGGCCACCAGGGCCACACCCGCATTGAGCACAACGATGTCGCGGCGGGGGCTCCGCTCACCCCGAAGCACGGCTACGCAGATCCTCGCATTGTCCTCAGGACTCCCGCCGCGGATCGCGTCCAAAGGCGCACGCCGCAACCCCACGTCCTCAGGGGCCAGGATGTAGGTCCGGACCTCCCCGTCCTGAACCTCAGCTATTTGCGTCGGTGCACAAATCGAAACTTCATCCATCCCATCCTGACCGTGCACGACGAAGGCTCTCTCCACCCCTAGGTGGGCCAGCACGTGCGCCATCAGTTCTGTGTGGGGTGCGCTGGGGACTCCCTGGAGGTACCGCCGTGCCTGAGCCGGGTTCGTTAAGGGGCCGAGGATATTGAAGACCGTGCGGATACCAATCTCACGCCGCGGGGCAAGCGCATGTTTGAACGCGGGATGAAACCGAGGAGCAAAGAGGAACCCGAACCCAATTTCCTCGATGCACTCCCGCACAACCTCAGGCGGAGCGTCCAAGTTTATACCCAAGGCCTCCAGCACATCGGCGCTCCCGCTCCGACTGCTCGCCGCCCTGTTCCCGTGCTTCGCCACGTGCCCCCCGGCGCCGGCGATGACAAATGCCGAGGTCGTGGACACGTTGAAAGTGTTGAGGCGATCCCCTCCGGTCCCGACAATGTCCACCAAGTGATCCGCCTGCGGGGCAATTGTCACTGCTCGCTCCCGAATGGCCCTCGCAAACCCTGTAATCTCATCCACGGTCTCCCCACGCATAGCAAGTGCCGTAATGAACGAGGCGATCTGCGCAGCGGTAGCCTCGCCGTCCATAATCAGGCCCATGGCCGCATGGGCCTCCGCTTCCGTGAGTGCCTGGCCGGACACAACTTTCGCGATGAACGGCCGCAACGGCATGACGCTACGCCTCCTGCCGGTGACCAGACTCCATAATCCCAGGGGCCGTTATGGCCGCCTCTCCCGGGATGGGTTTCGCAAGACCCGGGGGAGAATCATGCCGGGCCAGTGTCAGAAAATTGCGCAAGAGCGTGCGCCCGTGCTCCGTGAGAATCGATTCCGGATGGAATTGGACTCCCTCGACCGCCGCGCCGCGGTGACGTACGCCCATGATCACCCCCTCCTCCGTCCGCGCCGTAACCTCGAGCACCGGCGGTAGCGTCTCCTCCTCAATGACGAGCGAGTGGTATCTCGTTGCGGTGAACGGATTCGGAATCCCGTTGAATACTGTCTTCCCGTCATGGAAGATCTGCGAGGTCTTCCCGTGAACAGGCACCCGACCCCGTACGATCCGAGCTCCAAACGCCGCCCCGATGCACTGGTGCCCGAGGCATACGCCGAGGACAGGAATGCGCCCCGCCAACGCAGCGATGAGAGGGGTGCTGATGCCTGCCTCGCTGGGCGTACACGGGCCCGGAGAGATCACCACGGCTTCCGGCCCAAGCCGGATAACCTGGTCTACTGTTACCGCATTGTTCCGGAAGACGAGGGGGTCTTCCCCCAGCTCACCGAGATACTGCACGAGATTGTAAGTAAACGAATCGTAGTTATCAATAACGACAATCATCGGCCCACCTCCCGCTGGCCGTCGCTACAGTCCCCGGCGTGCGGTCTCCACTGCGCGGACCAAGGCCTTCGCCTTGTTGACAGTCTCATCGTACTCTGCGGCCGGCCTCGAATCCGCGACAATCCCGCCGCCCGCCTGGGCATAGGCCACGCCGTCCTTCACAACGAGCGTCCGGATAGCGATGCATGTATCGAGGGCCCCTCCAAATCCCACATACCCTACCGCGCCCGCATAAGGACCCCGCGCGGTAGGCTCCAGCTCATCGAGGATCTCCATTGCGCGGACCTTCGGAGCACCGCTCACGGTTCCGTGGGGGAAAACGGCCCGAAGCACGTCGAAGGCATCGCGCCCAGGTTGGAGCGTCCCTTGAACGCTACTGACGATGTGCATTACGTGCGAGTACCGCTCTACGGTCATGAGTTCAGGAACACGGACGGTACCGTACACGGCCACCCGCCCTACATCGTTCCGCGTGAGGTCCACCAACATGACGTGCTCTGCGCGTTCTTTCTCATCGGCCAGCATCTCCTCAGCCAGCCGACGGTCCTCAACCTCGGTGAGCCCCCTTTTGCGGGTCCCCGCAATCGGTCTCATCTCGATGCGATCCCCTTCTACCCGCACTAGAAGCTCTGGAGAGGCTCCAAGGATTGTCGCGTCTTCTCCAGCTAGGTAGAACATGAAGGGTGAGGGGTTGATCATCCGCAGGGCTCTGTAGATCAGCAACGGGTCCAGCGGCCCCACATCGATCGAAAACCGTTGCGAGAGGACGACCTGAAAAACATCCCCCGCGAATATATAGCCCCGGCACCGCTCCACGGCATCCAGGTACTGCTCCCGGGTCATGTTGGATCGGATCCTGAGGGGCCGCGGAGGATCGGGGGCGTGGGGGATTTCCGGTACAGGCTGGCGGAGGAGGTCTATCCACATCTCGATTCGGTCACGTGCGTCTCGGTATGCCCTCTCAGCTCCCTCCTCCACGATGGCATCTGCCACAATGCGAACGCGGTGGTGAAAGTGGTCGAAAATCATCACCGTATCGACGAGGTTGAGCTGCATGATCGGAAGACCTAGGTCATCGGGAGGCATGTGGGGCAGGTGCTCAATTGTCCGGACAAGATCGTAGGCAAAGTATCCCACCAATCCCCCGAAAAATCGGGGTAGCGCGGGGTCAGACACAGGACGGTAGCGTGCAAGCACCTCTCGTGCGACTGATAGGGGATCGCCGGGGACTTCGCGCGTCACCTCCCCCTCGAGGAGCTCTGTCCGATCCAGGTAACCACGGACCGTAAGACGAGGGGCAGCCCCCAGGAACGAGTACCGAGCAATCCTCTCGTTTCGTTCCGCGCTCTCCAGGAGAAAGGCCGAGGGGAGGACCCGCAGACGAAGGAAGGCCGAAATGGGCGTGTCAAGGTCTGCCGTCACCTCGCAGGAGACGGGTACGAGGTTGCCATTCCTGGCACGCTGGTCGAACTCTCGCAGACCAGGCTCCAAAACAACCGCGCGTCCCATGCTCCCCTCACGCTCCCGGCCCAGTCGCGGCCGCACCAGGCGCCGATGCCGACAGCCGCACCCGAACGGCCTGCGCCTGCTCCAGTAAAACGTCCAACCGATCTCCATCGACCAGCGCCCTTTCTAACCGCCGTAGCTCCTCTCCAAACGTCCGGAGGGCTACCAGGATCTGGGCTCGGTTGAGCCGGCAGATTTGCCCCCACAGCTCGACAGGGCTCGCAGCCACCCGCGTGGCTCCCAGGAAGGCAGGACCTGCCGCCGCCACCACTGCGGGGTCGGTCGCCCTCACCAGAGCCGCGGCGATCAAATAGGGGAGGTGACTCACGAAAGCCACCGCGCGATCGTGCTCGTCAGGACCAAGTAGCACAGGAACGGCGCCAATTCCGCGGGCCAGGTTGGCGAGACGGTTCACCGCCTCTGGCGGGGTCTGCGGAGTCGGGGTAATGAGGTACGCCGTCCCCTCAAAAAGACTCGGGGTAGCCGAGGTCACCCCGCGGCCCTCGTTCCCCGCCATCGGGTGTCCTCCGACGAACGCCACAGCCGGCACCGTTTGAAGAAGGGCTTCTACAGCGCGGACGATTTCTGCCTTAACGCTCGTGACGTCCGTAAGAATCGCACCCGGCGCGAGGCAGGGCACAACCCGTGCCGCCATTCTCACCACGGTCTCGGGAGGTGTAGCTAGCACGACCAAATCAGAGCCCTTAACACCGGCTTCCAGGTCGACGGTACCAGAATCGACCGCCCCGAGAGCCACAGCCTCCTGGATGGCATCCGCAGATCGCAGCACACCGCGCACCTCCCGCGCGAGTCCACGCCGCCGTATGGCCATGCCGAGGGAGCCCCCGATGAGCCCCACCCCCACGATCGTGACGCGGCCAAATGCCGACATGGCAGGCTACACGCGCCGCCCGACGGCCAACGCGACTGCATCCAGCTCCTGCATCATAGCGGCGAAATTGCGCGGTGTGAGCTGCTGCGGCCCATCGCTCAGGGCCCGGTCGGGCTCCGGATGTACTTCCACCATGAGCCCATCGGCACCAGCGGCCACGGCTGCCCGGGCCATCGGCGTCACTAGCTTCCATTTGCCGGTCCCATGACATGGATCAACAATCACGGGGAGATGACTGAGCTTCTTTAGCACAGGCACCGCTGTCAAGTCCAAGGTGTACCGCGTGTAGGTCTCGAAGGTGCGGATGCCCCGCTCGCACAGGACCACATTGGGGTTCCCCTCTGCCATGACATACTCAGCGGCCAACAGGAGTTCTTCGATGGTCGCACTGGGACCACGTTTCAGCAAGACCGGATGGCCTGCCCGTCCAGCATCCCGGAGCAGGGTGTAATTTTGCATATTGCGCGCTCCGATCTGAACCATATCCGCATACCTGATAACAAGCTCGAGTTGTCGATGATCCATGGCCTCGGTGACGATGGGCAGGCCCGTCGCCTCCCGTGCCTCGGCCAGCATCCTGAGGGCATCCTCTTCCAAGCCCTGAAAGGAGTACGGAGAAGTTCGAGGCTTGAAGGCTCCGCCGCGCAGAAGGTGCGCGCCTGCGGCCTTTACGGCTCGAGCAGTCTCCATGATCTGCTCACGACTCTCCACAGAACATGGCCCTGCCATCACCACGACGCGGCTCCCGCCAATCGCCACATTCCCAACCCACACAACGGAATCCCGGCCCCCGTGGAACTCCCGGCTCACAAGCTTATACGGCTGCAGGATGCGCACTACGCTCTCGACTCCCGCCATGGCCTCCAGACTCTCCCGGAGGAGCTCCTTCGTATGGCTGTCCCCCACCACACCAATTACAATGCGTTCAACGCCTTCGGAGACATGCGCGCGCAGTCCCGCCTCCTCGATCTTCCGAACAACAGCCTCCCGCTCCTCGCGCGTATGCTCAGGACTCATCACCACGATCATGCTGTTGCCCCCATGCAAAACATTAAACCTCCCGCCCTACAGGGACGGGAGGTTCGCCATGCTCCCGCGGTGCCACCCTACTTCCCTGGCCTCAAGCCAGGACACTCGCCGGGGCGAGGTTCGAAGACCTGCCGCGAATCTCAACCCCTCCCTCCGACCACGGCGGAGGAACCCGGCGGCGACTACTCAGCCCACATGACTTTTCGTCTCCGCCCCTCACGGGCCCATTCCCCCGGGTGTCTCCCCCGCGCTTCCACCTCGTCCGCGGGTCTCTGATAAAAGACACCCCCGGGGTACTTGCCCCGATCATCGGGTTTGTGACAATTACTATATCACAGAAGTCAAGCGCGAACCACCTACGACAGCAAGGGCCAACCGTTTCGGAATTGGGGCACCAAGAGGGCCGACGGACCGGGCTTTGAGGACGGCTGACCCTCCTGTGGAAAGTATTCTCTTGGCGGCCATGGGTCCCTGGAGAGATGCCCACCCGATCATGAATGGGCACCAGGGGAGAAACAACGAGGGGAGGACCTGACGGACAGAGGTCAGCCCGTCTCGACCTCACACGCTCCCAAGCTCATCCGGAGGACCCACACCACGTCAATCGCGGCCCGAACCGCATGAGTCCCGCGGTGGAACCGATACAGGCGTTCGATGGCCGTGGCGAAGGCCGTGAGGAGCCAGAGGATCACTACACTGTTCGCCTCATGGTGACACAGGTGTGCCAGGCCGGAGCGCGTCGTGGCATCTTAAACCCCTGATTCTCGATCGCCCAGCGCGCCTTGGCCGTCCGATACGATATCCGACCATCCACCAGGTGAGGCGGGAATCCGTCAGCCCGGAGGCATCGATCACGTCCCCCGTGGATGTATCCCGCCGGTAGCCCAGGACGCGGACCGCCGGCCAGCGGAGCGTTCCCCAGGGGTCAAAGTCCGCCCATCCCAGACCTCACTACGATCGTGCCCCTCCCAGAACGTGGCGTGCGGCGGCTGGCCCTCCTACCGCGCCCGGACCGCCGCCACCAGCTCGGGAGATTCTCCTTCACCCGGGCCACCACATGCACCCCCACCTCGCCCGCCGTGTGCAGAAACCGCCGAGGACCCACTCCCCACTGGCGACCACGTCCCCGCAAAGCAGGCACACTCCTTCAAAGTCAAGCCTCGCCCCGCCACTGCGAAAATAGAGGGACCGCCTCCTCAGAGGCGGCAAATAGTCCCCCGAAGGGAACTCTCCAGAAAACTCCTATGGGCTGCCTAGGGCTCTTCCGAAACCCTGCAGCTAAGGGCAGCAAAGGAGCTAAAGGAGAGGCAAGGGCGGGCGAGAAAGCTCCGGGCAGGCGCCCTGGACGCCTTGGGCGCGGGCCTTTCGCGTACCTGGGCAAGACTAGTGCAGGATCGCTTGAGCTAGCACGTTGAGCGAGGCGAGGCCGACAACCACCAACACGATCCGGCTAAAAAGCCCGGAAGACAGGCGGTCCTGTAGGGAAAGCCCGAGCCACGTGCCCAACGCCATGGGCAGGCACGCCAGCAATGAGAGGCGGAGAACAGAACCCGTGTACAGCCCCAGGTGGAAGTAGCTCCCGACCTGCACCATGTTGCCCACAAAGAAAAGCAACGTAATCCAAAAGACAAAATCCCTCTTCTCCATCCCGAGCAAGTGAAGGTAACTGGCCAAAGGAGGGGCAAAGATACCCGTAGATCCCCCGATGACACCGGCCAGAATGCCCACCGCCGGGGCAGCCCGAAACCCGGCCGCTGGTCGGATCCGCAGTGTCAGACGAGAGATCGAAGCGACGACGTAGAGGAGCGTGACGCTTCCCACCAACACCCCGAGTCTGCGGGGATCGAGTGACTTAATGAGCAAAGCACCCGTAAGAGTCCCGACAACCACGCCGACGAACAACGGGAGCATTGCAGAAAACTTCTGGCTAGCTCCTCCGCGGCTCACCATGATGATGTTGCTGAGAAGGGTGGGAATAGCTATCACCGGAACGGCTGTCCGAGGCCCGAGAAGCGACGACAGGAGGGGAACGGCCACCAGCGGGAATCCAAACCCGACGGCCCCCTTCAGAGCGGCGGCTCCTCCCACCACGACCGCCACCAGAAGCACGCGAGAGTCTTCCGGCATCACCGACCGACAGCAGCGCGGAGGGTCTCCTCGAACTCCGGGAACGACGTTCGAATACAGGCCGGATCCTCGATCGTAACCGGCCCATCAGCGCACAAGCCAGCAATGGCCAAAGCCATGGCGATCCGGTGATCCCCCCCGCTTTCAACGTGTCCCCCGCGCAGGCGTCTGACGCCCACGATGGTGAGCCCGTCCGCGTGTGCCTCGATCCTGGCTCCCAGCCGGGACAACTCGCGCGCCAGCATTGCGATCCGATCCGATTCCTTGACCCGCAGTTCTCTCGCATCCCGGATTGCCGTCTCTCCTTCCGCCAAACATGCAGCAACGGCGAGGACAGGCAATTCGTCGATCGTCCGCGGAATAAGCTCTCCGTCAATCGCGGTCCCGTGTAACTTGGCCGCGCGCACCGTAACCGTCCCTACGGGCTCGCCGCCATCCTGGCGGAGCTCCTGTATCTCCACCGGGGCCCCCATAGCCCGGAGGACATCAATCACACCGGTGCGCGTAGGGTTCAAGCCCACGTCCTCAATCGTGACTTCGGACCCAGGGACCAAAGCGGCGGCCACCAGGAAGAATGCCGCCGCCGAGAGATCGCCTGGGACCCTGATTTGCGTTCCCCGGAGTTCCGCTCTGCCCCCGAGGCGGACTGCAAGGCCTTCCCGCTCAAGCGGGACGCCAAAGGTTTGCAACATTCTCTCGGTATGGTCCCGGCTCATCGCCGGCTCCCGCACCTCGGTCACGCCGTCGGCAAACAACCCTGCCAGGAGCACAGAAGACTTCACCTGGGCACTCGCCACTGGCGCAGCATAGGCAATGCCCCGGAGCCCGCCCCCATCGATGCTGAGCGGAGCCAAGCGGCCTCCCACCCGCCCCGAAATCCTGGCCCCCATCTGGCGCAACGGGTCAGCCACTCGATCCATGGGCCGGCGTCTAACACTGGCATCTCCCGTGATAACACTGTGGAAAGGCTGCCCCGCAAGGATCCCAGCCAGGAGCCTGATAGTGGTCCCCGAGTTGCCGACGTCCAGCACATCTTCCGGCTCGCGCAGAAGTCCCCCGCGAACCTGGAGACAGTCACCCATCTCCTCCACCCGCACGCCAAGAGCCTGGACGCATCGCACTGTCGCCAGGCAATCTTCAGCTCGGAGGAAGCCATGGACTTCCGTCGTGCCGTGCGCTATCGCCCCAAGAAGCACAGCCCGGTGAGAAATGGACTTATCGCCCGGGACGCGCAACCTTCCCCGCAGAGGAGACCCGGGTCCCACCACCAGAGGCATCACGAACCCGACACCAGATCGGGGCGCAGACGCTCTGCGCCCCGCAGGTAGACGTGGTGGATTTCGTCCAGGGTTTTCGTCGTGTTGACAAGCATGAGCACACGAACGCATTTGGGAAGCGCCCCTGGCACCGGAATCTCCTGCGCGCACATCAAGGGTACTTGGTTCCAACCCGGGAGACGCCGCCCTGCTTCCGCGGGAAAGGCTGCGTTGAGATCCGGCGTGACCGTGAACAACACGGCGGCAATGTCGTCCACATCCACCTGGTTAACACGGACCATTTCCTGGAGGAGTTCCGTGGTGGCTTCCAAAATTGCGCGTTCCGTGTTCGTCTCCACGGTCACCGCTCCCCGAATTCCCCGGAACCGCATCACTCCCTCCCGCTCGCCCGGCCCGGACACGACCCGCCTGGCCCCTTTTTCGACGAGCTACGCGCCCCTCCTGTCGACGCAGTTCCTGACCCGCCCTTCGGCCCGCTACCACTTCGATTTCGATAGAATCCCCCTGATTGAGAGCGGCAACCTGGACGATGGTCCGCGCCGGAGGGGACTCCCCGAGGAATCGCTGAAAGACTGCGTTCACCAAAGGCCGGTGCCGACTCATATCCGTAACATAAACCCGGGCCGTGAGGATATCCGCGAGAGTGCAGCCTTGCGCCGCCAGAATACGCTCGAGGTATTGGAATATCAGGGCGACGCGTTGCTCGTCATCGGCCGCGGGGAGCCCTGTGGCAGGGTCAATGCCCCGAAGGCCTGAGACAAACACCAGGCCTCCGTAGGCCACGGACCACGCGAAGGGGCCGGGAGGGATCGGGACCTCGTCCACCTGCACGTGGCGCTCTATGTCTCCCGGAGCAGGGGGCAGGAAATCACGAGACGAACGCATCGGTGTAATACTCCCGCAGGGGGAGCTTCTTGCGAATGACCCCCGAAGAGTACAGCAAAGTGAGCGACCGCTCCCACGCGTCAATGGTCGCCCGCCCCAGGACTGGAGTCCGGTTGATTAGCTGGAGCATATTGTGTACCTGCCCCTGGATGATCCTCGGCCCCAGCCGGTCCCCGTAGAGACGCGTCATGATCGCGACCGCCTCGCTCGGATGGTCAATCGTATACTGGAATCCCTTCAGCGTTGCCCGAACCACCCGTCGGACTAGGTCGGGATTGCGCTCCACGGCTGCGCTATTCGCTATCAGCAGGTATCCCAGAGGATCAAACCCAACGTCGGCGAGGCGGAGGACGTTGAGAGGACCGCCGACGCGTTCTCGGAGGATCACATAGTCATTAGCCCAGAAGATGTCCGCCATGATGTCGACCTTGTGGCTGAGAAAGAGACCGACACGAGCCGAGGGATCCGCATGAATCACCTCTACCTTGCTCGTGTCGATGTGGAAGGTCCGCGCGAACGCTGGCCACACCTGGAAGAAGGTCGAGGAGGGGGAAATAGATACCCGACGCCCCTCCAGATCACGGGGATGGCGGAGAGGAATGTCGGGCCAGGACGCCCAGCACATCCCCGTCCAGCGCCCCAGCACGGCGACCGTCCGGATGGGAATACCCTCTGTAACGGCCTCGATCACCTGAACCGACGGCACGTATCCAAAGGTATCCCTTCCGGCCCCGACGACCTGGACGGCCTGAGTACCGCTCTTTCCCTCCAGGAGCCCGAGGGACACACCCTGCTCTTCGTAGAAGCCTTTTTCGCGTGCAACGAAAAACGGCGCGAATTCCCCCTTGATGGTCCAGTTAAAACGCAAAGTCGCCTGGAGAGGCTCGGCCCCGACAGCATCGATTTCCCCGGAACCTATCAGGGCCGTCGCCATCAGCCCGACCCCCCCCTCGAGCAAGGCACGGCGGGAAAGTCTCCCTTCCGCGGGGTCGTGGGCGTTTGTCTTCTTCCTCCGCGGGCGCATCATGCGGCCATCCCTCCTCTCTCCTCGGCTCGCAGTCCCCGGCCTCTCATGGAAAGTCCACCTCGTGCTCTGGGTCAAAGTACCCCCATGCCGTGGAAGACCGCACGGACATCGTTAACCAACTGAAGGAATCGCGGGTCTGACCGCGTTCCAAGCCCGCGTGGTCGAGGGATGTCCACGGTTATCGTCCGCAACACCGTGCCGGGACGTGGTCCCATGACCACTACCAGATCCGCCAGCAGCACGGCCTCTTCGATGCTGTGGGTAACGAACACGACAGTCTTGGGAGATTCGGTCACTAAGCGCAGCAGATCGGCATGCAATTTTTCTCGTGTCAACGCGTCGACAGAGGCAAAAGGCTCGTCCATGAGGAGAAGCGAAGGATCGTGGATGAGGGCACGGCAAATCGCGACCCGCTGCCGCATCCCCCCCGACAGTTGGTCGGGATACACGTGGGCGAACCCCCCCAGCCCCACCAATTCGAGCAAGGTCTGCGCACGACTCCGGTATTGAGACAGGGGGAGACGTTTCACCTCGACGGGGAGGAGCACATTCCCCAGCACCGTCCTCCATTCGAGCAGCACATCGCGCTGGAATACCATGCCAACCCCAGGCCACGGACCGGTCACAAGGTTCCCGTCGACGAGGATGCGCCCCCCTGTTGCCCTGAACAACCCGGCGATCAGCATGAGAAGGGTACTCTTACCACACCCGCTCGGCCCGAGGATACTGCAGAAGCAGGCAGGAGGGATGCTGAGACTTACCCGGGACAGCGCCTCCAGACATTCCCCGGTGTCTAACCAGTAAGTCATGGACACTTGATCGATCTCGACCCCCACCGCCTTACCGGTGATCGGGTCAACCGCTCTTTCCCGATTCAGGCGCAGCGCGGTCACGATGTCACCCGGGTCTCCAACCGCGCACTTCGGCTTCTCAACGGCCGAGGCAACACGAGGGCCTCGACGACCTCGATGGCATAGTAGAGGGCAATGCTGAGCACAGCCAGGACGAGGACCACAGAGAACAGGAGCGGGGTGTCAATGTTGTTGTTGGCCGCGAGCAATAGGAAGCCTAACCCCCCATTGGACGCGATAAACTCACCCACTATGGCACCGACAACGGCCAGCGTAATCCCGATCTTAAACCCTCCAAAGATGTAAGGGGAGGCCGCCTGGAGCCGGATTTTAAAAAAGATCTGGGCTTCCGATGCCCTGAGCGACCTCATCAGGAGGATGAGTTCCGTGGGGGTCTGTTTCATTCCGATCACCGTGTTGACGATGATGGGGAACATTGCCGTGATAAAGGCCAGCGTGATCTTGGAAGCGGGGCCAAATCCGAACCAGACGACGAGGATTGGGGCCAGCGCCACCTTGGGAATAGCCTGAAAGGCCACAAGGGCCGGATAGATGACCCGCTCTAATGTCCTCGAATAGACGACGAGAATGCCCAGCGGCAGGCTCACCACCACACTGAGGAGGAATCCCAGGAGAACCTCTCGCAGGGTGAGGAGGGAATGACTCACCAACTGTCCAGATACGTGAATAGTCCTCTCGAAGATCGCCTCCGGGGAGGGGAGGAGAAACGCCGGAATACGGAGAACCGCCCCCCCCACCTGCCACGCGATCACCGCCACGACATACGCACAGACTACCAGGCCATTGAGCCGGACCCACCTCCCCACGACCGTCGCGGCAAGACGCGATCGAGTCATCAGCCGTCCCCTCGGGAAACAAGCAGGACAGGCCGCCCGGCCCGTGCACGGGACTCCATGCCCGGCGGCGGGGCCGTGGATTCCCGAACCTGAAGTTCGGTCGGGAGGACCAGAGAGGAGCTTCTCCCTTCCTCAATCAGCCTCAGCAGCAGGAGGAGAGCCTGGCGTCCGATCTCATACATCGGTATGGCCACCGAGGTGAGCGCGGGGACGACGTAGGGTGCTAAGGGGCTATCGTCGAACCCGACCACCGAGACATCTTCGGGCACGCGCAGCCCACGATCATGGAGGGCGCGGAGGGCCCCTATGGCCATCTGGTCAGAAGACGCTACGATGGCAGTCGGACGGTGGGGCGAGCCCAACAGACGCACGGTGCCCGCGAGCCCTCCCGCCAGGCTAAACTCACCCACGGCGACGTCTCGCGCCCTGGGCGTAAGACCCGCCCTCCTGAGTGCCCGGCGATACCCGTCGAGTCGATCTCGGGCCGTCCAGGACGTGGGAGGACCTGCCAGAAACCCAATCCGACGGTGCCCGAGGGCGAGGAGATGCTGCGTGGCCGTAGCTGCAGCCTGCACGTTATCCACACGAACCGATGGCAACCGCACAGGGTGCCGGCCCACAGCAACCGCCGGCGGGAGTGCTCGGATTGCCTTGAGGTCGCTGACGTGCACTGTCCCCCCTGCAATAATGAGACCGTCTACGCGCCGCTCGAGGAGCGCCCGCAGGTAAGACTGGAGCTTGTCTCGCCGTCGGTCAGTATTACACACCACAACGGCGCGCCCTGAAGTCCCTGCGGCGTCTTCTATCCCACGCAGGATGACCGCGTAATAGGGGTTAGAGACATCGGGGACGAGCACTCCTATAGCCGACGTTTCACGCTTGAGGAGGCTTCGCGCCAAGAGATTGGGAAAGTACCCAAGCCGCCGTGCAGCAACGATCACTCGACGGCGAACTTCCTCACTCACGGCATGGGAACTGTGATTCAGCACACGCGACACAGTGGCAGGCGAGACTCGAGCCCGCTGAGCTACGTCAAGGATCGTCACCACGTGCTGCCTGCCCACAGGCTAACCCCAGCTTACGGCGTCACGACCACCTTGATGGCATCCCCCAGCCGCAGCTCGGCGGTCTCAAGAGCCTTGGGGAGTTCGTCCAGCGAGAACCGATGAGTTATGAACGGGCTCCCGGAGATCTTGCCCTGGGTCATGAGGGCCAGGGCGCGTCCTACCGCCCCTCGGCCCTCGCCTCGGATTCCGTAGACGTACAGATTATTACGTACGAGATGAGCAGCATCCAAAAGCACAGGCTCTCGGCTGAAAGCGGCGAGGCAAACACGCCCCCCCCGTTTGCTGGCATAGAGGGCCTCGTTCACGGCGCTCGGTGCCCCCGAGCACTCGAGGACCAAGTCCGCCCCCAATCCCTGGGTTGCCTCCTTCACGCTGTCCACCAGTTTTTCGCGCTTCACGTTGATCGTCACGTCAGCACCAAGCTGCCGTCCAAGTGCCAATCTGTTATCCCTCGTCCCTGCCAGCACTATTCGCGCCCCCAGCGCCTTAGCGCAGGCGACTGCCATGAGCCCGATGGGCCCCGGCCCGATGACGAGCAAAGTCTCGCCCGCGATGAGCCCTCCCAGCACGTCAATACCGTACAGCGCAGTTCCGGCCGTAACGACCAGGGTTGCCTCCTCGAAAGAAATGTGGTCCGGCAGCTTGTAGAGCGTGTTGACGTGGTTGACCGCGAACTCCGCAAACGCACCATCGGTGGTAAAGCCGTTGGCCCGATGCCCCTTTCGCCGAAAGGAGTAGTTTAGACAGGAGGTGTACATTCCCTGGCGGCACCGTTGGCATCGGCCGCATCCAGCGTGGACCTCCACCACCACGCGGTCTCCCACTTTGAACTCGTCTACCGTGGGACCCAGCGCGACGACTGTGCCCGCGTACTCGTGCCCGAGGATGTGGCCATTAAAGGGCAGTTCCCCCTCGACCAGGGCTGGAAGTCCGTGATGGAGGATCTCGAGGTCCGTGGCACAGATGGCCACCGCTTCAACCCGAACCAGCACTTCTCCGACGTCCGGACGCGGCACGGGTCTTTCCACCAATCGGAGATCATCGGGACCGAACAGCGCCCACGCCCTCATCACGTCGGGGATCGTCACGCTAGGTCTTCCCTCAGGCGCCATAGGCATCTCCTCATCCAGGGAGCTCTAAGGGTCCGCGATTCTCTCGGTACCTAGCCAGGAACATTTTTGCAACCTTCACGACCTCATCGGCAAAGGACGGGTCGTTGATCCTGGCGTCTATCTCAAGATAGCACACGTCGGCATGCAGGACCTCGCGGACCGCGCTGCGCAGTGCATCATTTGCCGTCGGGTCCCACAGAGGGCCGCCTTCCGCGCCTATGTAGGACCAACCCCGCAACGGGTACACGAAAGCCCTCGGGCCCCGTGCCTCATTGAGACGCTCGCCCAACGTGTATCCTACCCGCTGGAGCTCCTCAGCCGTCGCCCGAATGTTGGTGTTGTAAGGGTTGTGATAATGGGTGGCACGTCCACGGAACCGGTCCGGGACCGTCTCCGGCGGCCCGAACACGAAGTAATCGAGTCCCCCGGGCGCAACCACCTGGGGGATACCCAGACGTCCCGCCGCTGTCAGGCGACCGGGACGAACTGGTCGGTAGATGTCGTACCCCCAGACCTCCCCAAGGAGCTCGTGGGTGGTCAGGTCCACCACGGCGGAAAACAGCCCCTCTTCCACCAACTCTTCCATCGCCGTCCCTCCCGCGCCAGAGGCATGAAATGGCACGACCTCGTACTCGGCGGCTTGCAATTGCCCCATGACCCGAGTCACCGCCCCGTGAGTGTTGCCCAAGGCACTTATGGCCACGGCCGGTCGCGCATCGCGCCCAGGATGGCGATCGAACCGCCCTTCCATCATGCCGACAAGCACAGCCACCGCCCGGGCCAAAACGGGCCTCGTGACACGATTCGGCCCCCCCAGGAGATCCCCGACGGAGGACATCACGAGAATGTCGCTGCTGCCAATAAAGGGACGAATATTACCCGACGCAACAGTTGACAGCAGAACCTTGGGAAGGCCAAGCGGAAGTGCCTGCAGGGCCGTCCCCGCGATGGCGGTCCCCTGATGGCCTCCAATTCCCAGAACCCCTGCTAGGAGCCCATCGCGGAACCATGCTTTCAGAACGGCCCCCGCGCCGCGGCCCATGGTGCTTATAGCTTCGTCTCGACGCATAGTCCGAACTGTGTCCAGCCCAAGTCCGGCGCCAGCACTGACCCATTCCCGTCGAACGTCACCCGGGCCAAGCGGGACGGAAGGGTCCCCCAAGATCCCCACGTCAACTAAGCGGGCATCGTAGCGCCGAATAGCCAACCTGCGCTTGAGAAAGAGGGCCTCCTCCCCCTTCGTATCAAGCGTTGCGAGAATGGCAACTACCCGCGCGGCTGGCTTTCTTACCATGGACTTTACGTGGCTCCGGACGATAGCCCGACCAGACAGGCCACGCGCGCAGCATCCTCCAGATACTCCGAGAGATAGAAAGCTTCCCAGAGATCTGCGCCGACGGTTATCGTCCCGTGCTCCGCCAAAATCGCCGCCCGTATGGTCTTTTCTTCAAAAGCCCTCCCCACCAAAGCAGCCAGCTCCCTCGACCCAGAGGGGGCGACGCCGACGAGTGCCATTTTGCCCCCCAAAAATGCGCGCGCCGCGCCGGTCAGCAAGGGCGGTAGCAAATGCCGAACTGCGAGGGAAACTGCATAGGGTGGGTGTAGGTGTACAACGGCCATCACATCGGGGCGCTGCCGATAAATCGCCACGTGAAACAACGATTCTTTGGAAGGAGGCGGGGCTAAGGGGTCGACTGCAATGCCTTCTAGATCCACGAGGACTGTGTCCTCCTCTGCAAGGTCGCCCAAGCATTTGCCCGTCGCTTTGATCAGAATGTGATTGACATCGGGTAAGCGCACGCTGAGATTGCCACTCACCCCCAGGGTTAGCCCCCGGGCATAGGCCCGATGGGCCACTGTGACAAGTAAGCGCCGTGCTTGCGACAGGCGCTCTTCCTCCACCATCGCAGTCATCACGGAGCGTAGGCGCGATCAGGATAATCACGACGGACGCTCTCAACGGGGAACCGACGTACCTCCTCTATGAAGTCCGCCAAGTGCCGCGCCATACGTCGAAAAATCTCCTCCCCCTTGTCCGCAGTTGCCCGGAAGGGGTTGCCAATCACGGCCGTATCGGAGTACTCGTGGTGTTCCATGGGTATCCAAATGTTCTCGGACCCCTGGAACCGCACCGTGCCCGTCCCATCGCTCTTCGAAAAATTGGGTCCCATCCACCGCGGAGCGTGAGCGCGGTCAGACACCGCCCGCTCCATCGAAACCAGCCCCGAATGCACGGCCATCACGCACGATGTCTCCAGCTCGCTCGAATGCCAGCCAGGGGTTTCCTCAGGAGGATTCTCAAGGACCTCCGCAAGCACCTGCACTTCACGCTCCGTCGGAGTCTTGTAAAAAGCGAAGAAGGCCCCCGTCCGGTACCGGAGATACCGGAGAACCTCGTCGATGGGCTTGGTATTGGATCCGTGGTGGCTCACGAAGATGACCTTCGTGAAACCGTGGAAAACCAGGCTGAGTGCCACATCTCGCATCACACGCCTGTAGGTCTCCGCTTGCAAGGTGATCGTCCCCGAACCCTCCCCAAGCCGTCCCATGTGGTGGGGAGAATAGCCGAACGGCATCAGGGGCGCATACAGGCAATCCGCCATCTCAGCGGCCTGCACGACAGCTGTCATCGTAATGTAGCTATCCGTCCCTAGCGGAACATGGGCCCCATGCTTCTCCGTGCTGCCCAAAGGCACCATCACGACATCCTGACCCGGTTCTCTCAGCCGCTCCGCCACCTCAGCGTACGACAACGCGAGAAGGTTCCGCTTCCGCCCCCTCTCCGGCACGTCAGAATTGAAGAAAGCTCGGCTGGCGTCTTCCACCTTTACCTCCCTGATGTTTTAGGGAAAAGGTTTTCCAAAACATCCCAAACTCCTCCTTTCTCCCGGGAGCGAGAACCCCACACTTACCGGTCTTCCGAGGACCGGGGCCGTCTGACCCGCCGGAGAGCGGTCGTCACCCTAGGGGAGGTCCTATCCCCGCGGGCTTGGATTAGAGCTAGAGCTGCATGCAACCCGAGGAGATAGCTGTGAATGCCAAATCCCACAATCTGACCTGCTACGACGGGGGCGATAACAGACGTACGGCGGAAAGGCTCCCGGGCGTGTATGTTGGAGAGGTGCACTTCCACCACAGGGATATCCAGAGCGGCGATGGCGTCGCGGAGGGCAAAACTGTAATGAGACAATGCACCCGCGTTTAAAATCACGGCGTCATACTGGCCCACCGCAGCATGGAGCCGATCAACCAACTCGCCCTCGTGATTTGTCTGGAATGCCACGACCTCCGCAGCGTTCTTCTTCCCTAACTCCCTCAGACGACGGTTGATCTCAGCAAGCGTGAGGGTCCCGTACACCGCAACCTCACGTTGCCCCAGAAGGTTCAGGTTAGGACCGTGCAGAACGAGCACCCTAACCACTAGCCAGGACCTCACCTATGAGCCCGTCCGGCACGTCATCGCGAACCACAACACGTCCCAGCTCAACCGGGAGCACAAATCGGAGGCGCCCGGATCGCGCTTTCTTGTCGTGCTCCATCGCGGCCCGGATAGCTGACACCTCTGGGGGACGTCCACGACGCAGGCCCCCCAGACGCACGGGCAATCCGGCTTTCGCCAGCAGCGCAGTCTGGCGCTCGACGAAGTCCTCGTTCGCCACACCGAGTCGTACCGCCAACTGAGCTTCGAGTGCCATCCCCACCGCAATGGCCTCCCCATGGGTGACCCCACGGTACCCAGCGGCTGCCTCAATTCCGTGCCCCACCGTATGCCCGTAGTTGAGAACGACCCGACGAGCGCGATCCTCCTCATCAGCTACGACAACCTCCGCTTTAAAAGCCACACACCTGCGCACGGCGTGCAGCAAGGCCCCGGGATGACGTCTCAATATTGCCCCAAGCTGACGCTCCAAGTACCCGAACAAATCCGGAGCCCCGACGACAGCCGTCTTGATAACCTCCGCGAGCCCCGATCGTATCTGACGGAGAGGAAGAGACTGGAGTGTGTCGACATCCGCCACCACCAGTGCCGGCTGATGCACTGCGCCAATCAAATTCTTCCCCCTGGGATGATTCACGGCCGTCTTCCCGCCAATGCTCGCGTCCACCTGCGCCAGGAGGGTCGTGGGGACAGCGATCCACGCGATACCCCGGAGAAAGGTTGCGGCCACAAAGCCCCCGAGGTCGCTGACTACGCCCCCGCCCAAAGCTATTAGAAGGGAGTCTCTGTCAAGCTTCGCTTCGATGAGCCTGCCATACACTCGCTCCGCCGTGCGCAGACTCTTACTCGACTCCGCAGCTGGCACCGTGACCGTCGAGACCTCGAACCCACTCTCCCGCAGCGCGACTCCCAAGGATCGGCCATAGAGGGTGTCGAGACGCGGGTGTGTGAGGAGGACAACCCGGTTCCCCCTTCCCAGCGCACGGAGATAGCTGGGCACGCGTGCGAGGAGACCCCGACCGATTCTCGCCTCATAGGACCGTTCGCCCAGAGTAAGGCGGATCACCTCCTCCGAAAAAGATGGCAGCTGCAGTTCCCCCGGCATCCGATCAGCAATGAACTTGAGAACGCGCGCTACTACCTCTCGGATCGACAGACCAGTTGTGTCCACCACTACATCGGCGTCCCGGTACAGTGGAGCCCGTTCGTAGAACAGTTGCATAAGCCGCTGCATCGGATCACCTCGGAGGAGAGGACGATCCTCTCCCGCGCCTACGCGTGAGAGGATCGTCTCGGGATCGGCATGGAGAGCCACAATGAAGCCTGTCCGGCGCAAGCGCATCATGTTCTCGGAAGAAAGGACCACTCCTCCCCCAGTCGCTATGACCACACCCGGGCGCGCACTAACTTCGGCTACCACGTCTGCCTCAAGGCGGCGAAATGCCTCCTCGCCCTCTTCGGCAAAGATCTGCACGATGGACCGGCCAGCGCGCTGCTCGATGAGGGCGTCCGTGTCGACAAAGGGCCGCCCTAATTCGGCTGCGATCAGCCGCCCGACCTCCGTCTTGCCCGTGCCCATGAATCCGATGAGCACAATGTTGGACGAGCTCGCGTGTGCCGGATCCCTGACCGTCTCACCCATGTGGCCCTAACCTCTCGGACCTGTTCGAACCCACTGCTGGTGGGCGTCATAGGCGATGCGCATTTGGTCGAGACTGTCCCCGCCGAACTTCTCCACCATGGCGTCAGCCAAAACGAACGCCGCCATCGCCTCTCCGATCACACCCGCGGCGGGCACTGCAGTCACGTCGCTGCGCACTACGGCCGCCTCCGTGCGTTCCTTGGTAACAAGGTCCACCGAAGCCAGCGGCGCTCGAAGAGTACTGAGCGGCTTCATGGCCACACGAATCACCAACGGCTCTCCAGTGGTCATCCCCCCTTCCGTTCCCCCGGCCTGGTTAGTCTCCCGGTAAAACCCCCGGGCTGGGTCGTAAAGGATCTCGTCATGGGCCGCCGAACCAGGAAGCCGTGCTTCTGCAAACCCCTGGCCGATCTCGACGCCCTTTATAGCATTGATAGACATCATGGCCTGGGCGAGACGCCCGTCCAATCGGCGATCCCAATGCACGTAGGAGCCCAATCCCACCGGAAGGCCTGTGGCTATAACCTCGAACACCCCTCCAAGGGTGTCACCACGTGCCTTTGCCTCGTCGATGGCACGGATCATGTGCGCCTCGGCTTCAGGATCGGCACACCGGACGGGCGAGCGTTCGGCCATTGCAGGAATGTCCTCGAGACGTTCCGGTCGGCGGGTGGCAACAATTCCCCCCAGCTCAACCACGTGACTGAAAATCTGGATACCGAACTGAGAGAGAAGCGCCCTGCATACGCTTCCAGCAGCAACCCGTGCGACGGTCTCGCGGGCGCTGGAGCGCTCCAGGACCCGACGGACATCGTTAAAATGATACTTCAGTGCCCCTGCGAGATCTGCGTGCCCGGGACGAGGCCTTGTCAACGGCGGCTCATCGCTCCTCCAATCCCGGTTCTCGATGAGAAGACCAATGGGAGCGCCAATGGTCGTGCCACGCATGACCCCGCTATAGATCTGGACCCGATCCTGCTCTATCTGCATCCTCCCTCCTCGGCCGTAACCGCGCTGCCGACGTGCCAATTGGATGTTGATTTCCTCTTCGGAGAGAGGCACCCCCGCCGGGATTCCCTCGACAATGACAAGTAGGCCTCGTCCATGGGACTCACCTGCTGTCAAAAACCTCACCACGGCGGCTCATCCTTCCTCTGCTATCGCGCTTCCCTCAGTCATCCCGACCGCTTTCCGCATAACATCAACGGGCGCTCTACAACCGGTCCATGTCTCGAACGCCCGGGCGCCCTGATATACAAGCATCGCAAGGCCACAGAGGGTCCGACATCCTCGCGCCCGGGCTGCACGGAGGAGCGTCGTCTCTCGAGGCTCGTACACCATGTCCATGACCAACAGGCCAGGATGCAAGGACTCTTCCGGAACAGGGGATACGCCCCGCTGCGATCCAGCTCCCACAGTCGTCGCCTGTATCAGGAGAGTGGCCTGTTCTAAAGCTCGATGGATCCCCGGACCCGCCAGGGGGAGGGCTTCTACCAGGCAATGGGGGAATGCACGACGAAGAGCCTCCGCAAGGGCGGATGCCCGGTCCCAATTCCTGTTGGCAATCGCGACGAAGGGAGCCCCCGCAGCGGCTATCGTGAAGGCAGCCGCACGGGCTGCGCCACCGGCGCCCACGATAACCACGCGAGCCTCGCCCGGAATTATACCCGCGTCCTTGGTCAGGGCATCCAGAAGCCCCGCGCCGTCGGTGTTGTAACCGACGAGCCGACCGCCCACGACCTTTACGGTGTTAACGGCCCCGATGAGCCGAGCCTCATCGGAGGTCTCGTCCAGGTAGGCCAGCGCAGCTTCCTTGTGGGGTACCGTCACGTTGGCTCCGGCGATGCCCAGAGCCACAAGACCCCGTAGAGCATCGGCCAAGCGGTCCCGGGTAACCGGAAAGGCTACATAGCACCAATCCAGACCCAATGCCTTAAAAGCTGCATTGTGCATACGCGGTGACAAACTCGCACGCACCGCGTCGCCAATCACACCTACCAGAATAGTGGTGCTGGTAATTTCCGTACCGCCCCTCCAGCACACCAAGCATCCAGGCCATTATAAGGAATCGCGCGCCAGTCACACAAGACGCCGAATTGCGCCCTTTCAAATCTTACCGGGGACGTACCGCCACGCCACTGAAGACCCTGCTGGGCACGCCCCCACCTCAAGCGCCCTGGACGCCCCCCCTGGGACCACTACTGTGGCCCGCCGCGAATATACCCGTGCCCTCCGTCCCCGCTCACCAACCGCAGGGGCTCGCTGCCGGCCACCGGACATCAACCGTCGTCTATTTCGCCCAGGCGCATGTATTGTGAACCACCCTCACCAACTGGCTCCGGATCGGATAAGAGTCCTATTATAGCCTTGAAGGGGGGGGAAATAACCTTGGCGAACGCGGAACAAGGAAGGCATCCCATCGACGGTAGACCAGCTGCACGCGCAACCGCGCGTGGGGAGCCCGGCGTCCTGGGCTAGCTTGGTCTAGGGATCTGCGGGTGCCAGGGAAGTCATCGTGCGGACAAGAAGCGCGCACATTTTCGGGACGGTGATGGGGACCCATTGTTGGCGACAGATCAGACACTCCATGGTGCTGCGGATGCGGAGCAAGCGCGGCCCGCAGTACGAGCACGTACTCATGAGGCTCTTGGGGAAGCCGGACAAGAGGGGCTCCTCTGCCGCTGTGATCCCCGACAAAGGGGCCGCGCACGGATCTCGCACATCGTCCGGGAGCTGTGTCGCTGACGAAACCCCGGACACGATCAACTTCCCGCCCTCTGTTCATGACAGCGGGATGTGCGCGCCGGGCCCTTACCACAGATTCCTGGTGGAATCGCCACCAGGCGCTCCCCACACTCTCCCCTCCAAGGCTTGCCAGGCAGAGAGCCACCCGACCACACCGGAAGAAGGGAGGGAACCTTGCTGACTGCCTCGGGAGCCCTCTCCTGACCCGAGTCAGCACACAAGGCCCCATGAGGTACGAAGGGCAGGAGTACTACGAGATCACAGTCGTGGGACTGCGACGGAGGCTCCCAATTGTTCAAGTGACCGACTCGCTTTGGATTGCGGCGTTTGTGCTCTGGGGAGACGTAGAATTGACTAACGCCTGCGCTCGCGAAATCGCTGCCCGCCTCCGGTCGTACACATTCGATTACCTAGTCTCGTTGGAAGCAAAGGCACTCCCCCTGGTACACATGGTCGCCACCTACCTTTCCGACCCGGAGGCCGGCAGATATTGCCCTTATGTCGTGTGCCGAAAGAGCACGAAGAACTATATGAAAAACCCCATCACCGTGCAAGTGAAATCCATTACCACGGCATCCCTCCAGTCCCTGGTCCTCGATGGGGCAGAAGCAGACCGACTCCGAGGTCGGCGAGTGGCCGTAGTTGACGACGTCGTGAGCACAGGAGGAAGTATGCGTGCCGTGGAGGAACTTCTCCGGCACGTCGACGCGGAGATTGTGGCCCGAGCTACGGTCCTCTTGGAAGAGGGAGGTTACCACAACCCCGACCTAATCTACTTGGCAACACTCCCCATCTTCACACGTTAGTGACAGCTACCAAAGCCTCGCGACCCCTCCTGGCTCTGTACAGCGCCGGTGCATTAGGGGCGAGCCTTCTCCTCCAGACCACGCTCGTGTGGCTCCTGTACTTCTATGCCCCTCCCGCAGGTCAGGGCCCCAGCTTCCTTCCTCCCACCCTGGTCGGATCTGCCATTGCTGCAGGCAGACTCGCGAACGCCCTGAGCAATCCCCTGGCCGCCTTTTGGAGCGACAGGCTTAGGAGTCCCTGGGGGCGACGGCGTCCGTTCATCCTCATAGGCTCGCCCCTGCTGTGTGGGTTCTTCATGTTGCTCTGGACGCCGCCCGCGGCCGGGCTAGAAGCGACCTTCGCATACCTCCTCCTCAGCCTTGTCGGATTCTTTGCTTCTTTCTCCCTTGTGATGAATCCCTACGCTGCCCTTCTCCCCGACGTTGCACCCAGAGGCGCCACGCGGGTAGAGGCCGCTGCGTGGCAAGCCGGAGCATCCCTGGCCGGGGTGGGCGCGGCCTTCCTCGCCTCTCCTTGGCTGGTCGCGCACTACGGCTTTGGGGGAATGGGCGTGTCAGTAGGGCTCGCCGCGTTAGTGGCACTGAGTCTCGTGGGCATCGCTATCAGGGAACCCGCGGAACTCCCCCTCCTCACCGCGCCGGGTCTGCGCGAATCAGTGGCCGACGTCGTCGGACATCGACCCTTCTTAATCTACCTAGCCACGCTCACCCTTCTCTGGCTGGGCACGAGCATGGTAAACTCTACTGTCGTGTTTGTGATCACCGTGCTTATGGGACTACCGCGCGACTATGTGGGAACTGTCCTGGGCATTTCGTTCGCGGGGGCCCTCATAGCTCTCCCTGCGCTCGGCCTGCTGACTCGTCGATGGCCACCCGCCCTCGTCATGAAATGGACCTTGGCCGTCTCAGCCCTCACTCTTCCCCTGATCAGCGGCATTGGTCTCCCCAGCATACCAATAGCCCCCGTCTTCGAAGGCTACGTGCTCGTGGTCTTGGCCGCGGCTCCTTTAGCCGCCTTGTTGGTGCTGCCCAATGCCCTGTTGGCGGATATTGCTGAGGCAGAACGCACCCGTGGACAAGCACATGAGGCCATGTTCTACGCGATCCAGGGACTAATTCTCAATGCCGCGACGGCCGCCTCCTCACTCCTCGTGGGGGTCTTGCTCTCCCTGGGCGACAGTCCTGAGAATACGCTCGGCCTCCGCCTCATCCCCGTCGTAGCAGGATTATGCACGGCCCTTGCCTTGCTCGTCTTCCGAAACTACCCACAACTCAAGCGGGACACACCCTCCCCGAGTTCTTAACCGCTGGCGACCCTCTTGAAGCTTTCCCGCAAGTCGTGAGCCGTCGGCTCCGATACCAGAGAAGAGAACTCGTCGGGCCCTTCTCTCGCATCCGCGGACGATTCTAAAACAACCACAGCCCCTTCCTCGCCCGTCCATGAGTCGACACTTCCGGGCTCGCCAGATGTCGCCGCCCCTCCGAGGGTAACGCCGGAATGGGGGCCGGGATCCGGTAGTGCTGCGGGGCCATCAGTAGGTTCGTAGCTGTCCTCCGTCATGGAGAACGTCTCTTGCGCGCCTCTCACGGCATTTCGAAACTCTCGGATTGTGCGTCCGATTGTTGCCCCCATCCCCGCAAGTTTGGAGGGCCCAAATATTAACAGTGCAATGACGAAAATGATAAAAAGCTTCTCGGGATTTTCGAACATTCTCACACCTCCCCCGGTCCGACAAAACTGACCAGCGGCCCGGAGCTAACTTCATTCTACACTACACGTGCTCCCCAGAGGAAGTTCCCCCCGTACCGGTGTCCCGGGAGCGCCCTCCCGCACGTCCGCGGAGACGACCGCTCCGCCCCCTCGTGTCCTCGCGGACGGCGGGAGGATCTGCCAGCGTAGAGGCGACCCGGCTACGTGCACCAGTTCGGGAAGCCTTGTAGCGCCGGTAGTAACGCTCCACAGTCCTCCGAGTAATCCGAAAAGTAGAGGTCCTGTGGGGTCTGATAGCTCCACTGAAGGTCAGCGGAATGTGTAGTAGCTCGTGAATCAAAATCCTGTCCTGCTCCTCGCGAGAGAGCTCGCTGAACTCCGGCTCGATCACCTCGACCACGTACGCCGGGGGGACGCCGAGAACTTTTTGCCAGAGCGCGGGTAACCCCCAAATACGCGCCCAGGCCGAAGAGCTCGACCCGTATCCACGGACGCAGAAGAGGCGAGTCGGGTCGATGTAGTGAAAACCCAGCACTCCAATAATCCGGCGCAGGCGCCGATGAATCCTATGCGAGACTTCCCAGCGCATCAGGACGGTTCCAAGGCCGTAAACCCCGCTAGCTCCCCACCCCGCTCGCACGCGCCAACTTAAGCAACAGAAGGATCTGCCCGCGATGATAGCCCAGGTGTTCAAGATAATGCAAAAGAGCCCACAGTTTTGTGGGACGTCGCGGCGGGCTTCCCACAGTAACCGTGCCTGCGCTTTCTGCTCGCAGATCCGCCATGCTAATCTTCTCAAGCACCCGGCGGGAAAGCTCCCGCGACGCTTCAACAGACCGCATGACCTCCCCGCGGTCGGGGCGGTCTGGGATGAATTCCGCGTCGCGAACGCGACCGCTCGGAATCCCGCCGATCGCCTCTCCGATCCACCACCTCTCGCTCCCAGCCAGATGCCTGAGCAAGACCGCCACGGAATTGAACCCCGGCGAGGGGGTCCAGTGGATGAGGCGGTCATCCGCGCCCTCCACAACTCGGAGCAAAGATTCCCACGTCTCTTCCAGATAGCTCAATATCCCCTTAACACCGTCATCCATGTGAGGTTTACCTCCGTTGCCCACAGCACGGCTCGAGAACCGCTGCGTCGTCTTTTCGAAAAGCTAGCGCCTGCTCCCTTCTTGTGGGAGAGACTCCTAGGACGCACGAACTCCGAGAATCCGGTCGAGAGCGAACGAACCGGGGCCAGCAAGAATCAAGGCTAACGAGACGACTATGATGAGAAGGTTGTACTCGTAGCCTCCCCGCTCCACCCAAAACCCTCTCCGCCCAGCGACTGCGGCAATGGCCACGACCATCGTCGTAATAATCGCAAGAGCCCCCAGGGCTGTCAGAAGACCCAGGCCGACAAGGAGACCGCCTCCAAATTCGCCCAGCCCCGCCAAAACGGCCCAGAAACGCCCTGGCCTTATTCCCAGGTCTTCCAGATACCGCGCTGTCCCCGGGATGCCTCCACCGCCAAACCAGCCGAATAACTTCTGACCACCGTGGGCAACAAAGGTAATCCCAAGCCAGACTCTTATGAGCAGCAGTGCAACATCGACCATTGTGGCCCCCTCAACCCGCAAACCCTTCCCCAAAATCTGCCCAGCGGCCCATCGCGTCCCCGCACGGACCCGACAGCATCCTCCCAGTCACACCGTCGAGCCGCCATCACTACGGGCCGAGATGGGCGCAATGGCCGAGACTCGATCTCCCTCATCGATCCGCTTCAGGCGCACCCCTTGCGCTGTCCGACCCTGTCGGGAAATATCATTGACCGAGAGACGACTCACGATACCGCGGGCCGTGATAATCAGCACCTCCTCGCCGCTTCGGACGGCCCGTACGGCGGCAACCAAGCCCGTCTTGGCCGTTAGACGGGCGGCCCGAACCCCGGCGCCGCCACGACGAGTGATCCGATAATAGCTTAACGGTGTCCGTTTCCCCATCCCGAACTCCGTGACGAGAAGAAGATCCGCGTTGTCATCGCCCTGGGTCATCCCCACCACGGTATCATCCCGACGCAGCCGCATGCCTATCACGCCCTTGGCGGAACGCCCCATCTTTCGAACCGCAGACTCCTTGAAGCGAATAGCTCGGCCGCCCCGGGATACCAACACGATGTCTTGTCGCCCGTCCGTTAGATGCACGCCAACGAGCTCATCGCCCCTGTCCAGCGTAATCGCCGCAATACCGGCTCGTCGCGCATTGAGGAACTCCATAAGCTCTGTCTTTTTCACCAGGCCTCGGGCTGTCGCGAAGACCAGGTATCCGGCATCCTCAAATGACCGGATGGGAATGATCGCGTTAACGCGCTCGCCTTGCGCAACACCTATCAAATTGACAATGCTCGTCCCCTTAGCCGTCCGGCCAGCCTCCGGCACTTCGTAGGCCTTGAGACGGTACACCTTGCCCTCGTTGCTGAAGAACAGGAGAAAGGCGTGGTTGGTCGTGACTGTGGCAAGCTCGACGCAATCTTCGTCCTTCGTCTCCATACCGATAACACCGCGGCCGCCCCGACTCTGGCGACGGTATGTCTCCAGGGGCAAGCGCTTGATGTAGCCATTCCGGGTAAGGGTGACCACCACGGGTGCGTCTGGAATGAGGTCCTCTTCCTCCAGCTCGGCGTCCTTCCCCGTGATCCGCGTCCGCCGAGGGTCGCCGTACCGCTCCTTGACCTCCAGCAACTCCTGCTTGATGAGCGCCATGACCTTTCGCTCATCCCGCAAAATATCCTCATAGTATCCGATCGCCTTAATGAGCTCCTTGTACTCCTGATCGAGCTTATCCCGCTCCAATTGGGTCAGGCGTTGCAGCCTCATCTCCAGGATAGCGTCGGCTTGCACTTCGCTCAGGCTAAAGGTTCTCATCAACCCTATCCGCGCAGTGGGAACGTCCTTCGCCCCGCGAATCAGCGCGATGACCTCCTCCAGGTGCTTGAGGGCGACCTTAAGCCCCTCCAAAATATGGGCCCGCGCTCTCGCCTTGCGCAATTCGTAATCGGTCCGCCGAGTGACCACCGCCTTGCGATGCTCCAGATAGTGCTGGAGCATCTGCCGAAGCGTCAAGATCCGGGGCACCCCGTCCACCAGCGCGAGCATAATCGCACCGAACGTCGTCTGCATCTGCGTATGCTTGAACAGCTGGTTAAGAACGATCTGCGGGTTGACGTCACGGCGCAACTCAACGACAATCCGCATACCCCGCCGGTCGCTCTCATCACGGAGGTCGCTAATACCTACGAGCTTCTTATCGCGCACAAGTTCCGCGATTCGCTCAACGAGGGCCGCCTTGTTCACCATATAGGGGATCTCAGTGATGATTATCGCTAGCCTACCCCCCCGAAGCTCTTCGAACGCGGTCTTCGCACGAACGACAATACTCCCCCGTCCTTGGAGATACGCCGCCCGGATTCCATCCCGTCCGAGAATCAAACCCCCGGTGGGAAAATCAGGACCCTTAACAAGGCGCAGGAGATCCTCATCGGCGAGATCAGGGTTGTCAATGAGCGCCACTAGGGCGTCCACAATCTCACCCAGGTTATGGGGAGGAACATTGGTGGCCATGCCAACCGCAATCCCGGACGCGCCGTTCATCAGCAGATTGGGGACGCGGCTAGGAAGGACTACGGGCTCCTTGAGGCTCTGATCAAAGTTGGGCGCAAAATCCACCGTCTCTTTGTCGAGGTCTGCGAGCAATTCCATTGCCATCCGCGACAGACGTGCCTCGGTATATCGCATAGCGCCCGGGGGATCCCCGTCGACGCTACCAAAATTGCCCTGCCCGTCGATGAGGGGATACCGGAAACTAAAGTCCTGGGCCATGCGGACCAGAGCCTCGTAGACGGGCACATCTCCGTGGGGATGATAGCGGCCCATGACGTCCCCCACCAGTCGGGCGCACTTGCGGTAGGGCCTGTCGGGAGCTAGGCCCATCTCATAGGCCCCATAGAGAATGCGCCGCTGGACCGGTTTCAGCCCGTCGCGGACATCCGGCAACGCCCGACTGACGATGACGGACATCGCGTAGTCCAAGTACGACGTCCTCATCTCCTTGTCGATGGGTTGGGGAATAATCTTAGGTTCCACGGCCATAGGGCGCCCCTAGCGACTCAGACATGATGCAGCCTTCAGATATCGAGGTTCCGAACCTCTCTTGCGTAGCGCTGGATAAACTGCCGACGCGGCTCTACCTCATCCCCCATGAGGGTCCGGAACAATTGGTCAATCTCGCCGTTCTTGCGGCTCGGGTCCATTTCCACCCGCAGCAGCGTACGAGTGGCTGGGTCCATCGTCGTCTCCCAGAGCTGCTGGGGATTCATTTCCGCAAGGCCCTTGTACCTTTGAATTTCGTACGTGGTCCCTTGCTTGGTTAGATCCGCTGTGATTTCGTCGCGCTCTGCATCGGAGTAGGCATAGTAGGATTTCTTCGGGGTCTTGATGAGGTAGAGAGGAGGAAGAGCGATGTAAACCTTGCCCCTTTCAATGAGTTCAGGCATATACCGGTACAGGAATGTGAGCAGGAGGGTGCGGATGTGAGCCCCGTCCACATCAGCATCCGCCATGATAATCAAGCGATCGTACCGCCGCTTATCAAAATCAAACTCCTTATCGATCCCTGTTCCAAGCGCCGTGATCAGCGCGCGGATTTCCTCATGGCCCAACATCTTATCGAGCCTGGCCTTCTCCACGTTGAGAATCTTCCCCTGGATGGGAAGGATCGCCTGAAACTGCCGGTCCCGACCCGCCTTGGCGCTGCCGCCAGCTGACTCCCCTTCCACCACGAATAGCTCACACTTTGTAGGATCCTTCTCGGCACAGTCGGCCAACTTTCCCGGAAGGGTGCTTACATCCAGCGCGTTCTTTCTCCGAACAAGCTCGCGCGCCTGCCGGGCAGCCTCACGCGCGCGAGCCGCCTGCAGCGCCTTTGAGACGATTTTTCGGGCCTCAGCCGGATGCGTCTCGAGATACTCGGCCAGCCCTTCTCCCACGACGGATTCGACAAGCCCCTTAACCTCCGGATTGCCGAGTTTTGTCTTCGTCTGTCCTTCGAACTGCGGTTCCGGGAGCTTGACTGAGAGAACCGCCGTCAACCCTTCCCGCACATCCTCGCCTTGTATAGAGGTATCTCCATTCTTGAGCAACCCTTGCCGCCGGGCGTAGTCGTTGATAGTGCGCGTCAACGCCGCCCTGAATCCGACAAGGTGGGTTCCCCCCTCGCTGGTGTTAATCGTGTTGACGTAGGTGAAGACATGTTCCAGGTATCCCGTGTTGTACTGAATCGCGACATCGATCTCAACCGCGTCGCGCAACCTGTGGATGAGAATAGGCGACCCCAAAACTTCCTTGTTCTGATTCTGTGCCCGGACCAGTTCGGCGATGCCTCCCGCATGCCTGAATTCGCGGCGCTCTCCGGTCCGCTCGTCATGAAGGGTGAGCACCAACCCCGCGTTGAGATAAGCGAGCTCGTCCAGACGGTCCCCAATGATCCTGCTGTCAATGTCACGCTCCACGAAGATTTCCGGATCAGGAAGGAACGTGACGGTAGTACCGGTTTGATCGGTTCTCCCCTCCACTTGAAGAGGGGATACGGGACGCCCGCGTTCGAAGCGCTGCACGTAGCGGCGGCCTTCACGACGGACCTCGACCACAAGCCACTGGGACAAGGCGTTAACTACGGAAACTCCCACACCATGCAAGCCGCCAGCGATCTTATAGCCTCCTCCCCCAAACTTTCCCCCCGCATGAAGCATCGTCATAACAACCTCGACGCCGGGCTTACCTATCCTTGGAACGTTATCCACGGGAATACCTCGCCCGTCGTCATTGACCGTTACGCTGTTGTCGCGGTGAATGATAACATCGATGCGCTTGCAAAAACCCGCCAATGCCTCATCCACGCTGTTGTCCACTACCTCAAACACGAGATGGTGGAGACCCCGGCTCCCGGTGCTCCCCACGTACATCCCGGGGCGCTTCCTAACTCCCTCAAGACCCTCCAAAACCTGAATGTGGCGCGCATCGTACGCTGCTCGGTCCATGCGGCGTCTGTCCTCCATGCTCCGATTCGGTCCCTCGAGCCTTCCCGCTGCACAAAGAAGGCATGGCCTTGGCGCCACGCCTTCCTTGTTCCACCCGCTTGTCCTCTTCTTACCTACTTATAATACCAGTACTCTCGGGGACCCGTCAACGGTCGGAAACCCGCATCAATACTCACTCCTCGCCCCATTGAGCAATTACTGCGCGCGATTGAAGTATTCGTCTCGTCAACGTCCCAGGGGAGATTGGCGATCCATAGACGCCCGAGGACGTAATCACAACGGATTTACAGTCCGGAACCGAAATCTCCGCCAAAACCCGCCCACTTCGCCTCTGAATCTCCAAGAATCTCTGATTCCCTGCGTCTTTCCCGAGCAGGCGCGCGTCAAAAATGCCGACAATATCCTTCACAGAAACGACAACTTCCCCACCGAGGTGGACGTACACGGCGCCACTCCCCCAGATTCATCCCTCATCCTTCCTGCAACGGCCGGCAGATCTCGCACCGAGGGGACCCCCACCCTGCGGTAGCCGCACAACTATCCTTACATCCTTGATTGCCCCGTCTCCCAGCCGTGCATTCACTAGCCTGACAAGTTCCTCGTGCCGATAATTCAGCTCGCAAGCCACTACCTGACTGCTGACCGCAAGCACGAGCGTCTCCCCCTCAACCCCAAGCGGCTCGACATAGGACGCGTAAGATCCGGCGGACTCATACCAAGCACTGAGGATAGCCACGCGCCTCGTCCCATGCGCGCCCAGCAAGCAGTGCAGAGCCCGCCCACAAACCTCCTTGATAGAGTACAGCATGCAACGCCTCCCGGGCTACCTCTCTCCCAGTCCCCCCACTCACGTCACGAGTACACCCTAACAGGAGCCAACACATAAACGTAGTCTTCCCGGCCGACAGGCCGGAGGGCACCCGGGCTCAGAGGTCCCGTCAGCTCAAATACGA